>ERZ779705.191-NODE-191-length-63091-cov-3.387572_pt1 | contig 63091 bp, 57 predicted proteins | sample MGYA00511385_ERZ779705 | MGnify/ENA primary metagenome ERZ779705 (study PRJEB29588, sample SAMEA2145301) | human gut metagenome | biome: human gut; feature: human-associated habitat; material: faeces | place: Denmark | collected 2008/2010 ... | reverse complement strand
TGACTATGGAAGATTGGAAAACAAAGCTTGACGCATTTCTTAGATTTAATGATGCGGATGTACTTCAGGATAAAGGAAAAGTAACAGCAGCTATTGCAAAGGAATTTGCAGAAAGTGAGTTTGAGAGATACAGAGTTATACAGGATTCACTATATGAAAGTGACTTTGATAAATTGATGAATGATATGGAAAAGGATGGTACTACCTATTAGTACCACAAACTTAATAATTATGTTCATACGAATGGAATACAATATTTAATGAATAATTATGTATATACCAAGGAATAAACTTATAGCAGAGACACTGCAAAATTTGAAATATGTTCAGAGAACAGGTCAGGGAGTAGATATAATCTTTAAGGACATGGTTTCAATGAGTAAGCCTTATCCAAGATACAGATCGTTTAATGATGCAGTTTCTTTGACAATATTCAGTGCAATAGATAACACAGAATTTGTTAAGTTTATTACCGAAGTACAGGATAAAAATAGTAAAATTATGCCTTTGGCTGAAATGACGATATTAAGAGACCTAATGGACAACAGGAAAGAGCAGATGTCAGAACTATCAAGAAAAGTCCAAAAATCGTTGGATGAAACAAAAAAGTCATGCAATGAGCTAGTTAACAGTGGGGTGATAGAGATTGTTGGCAATGAATATATGCTCACAGCTAAGGTTTATGAGGCATTAAAATCAGACGTGGAATATACAAGAGATAAAACAGTCCAGTATATCAAGGCTAAAAATATGATTTTAGAATATTTACAGATAAATGATCAGATAACATCTGCTAAGATACAGGAGATGTGTAGATTTACTAAGCAGCAGGCGAGAAGTGTCATTGATAAAATGAGGAGTGAAGATCTGATAGATTTAATGGAAAAAGGGCCAGCAGTCAGATATGTTTTATATAAAGGATTGAGTGATAATTGAGTTTTATTTTATAAAAACTCAATTGCCACTCAATTGAAATACAATATTATGCGGGGTTACAGAGTGGTTGGAGATATGATTGAGTTGAGTTTTATGATAAAACTCGATTACAAGCCGGATAGATTTAAATATATTGTAAAAGATAATATTTTATCAGACGAAAGCGAAGAGATTTACAAGGGAAAGTATGAGCAGGTGATGGCTGTATTTTGGTGATTGAAACTATTATGAGAAGTATTATAGTAGTTGGGAGAAAACATGGATATTTCAATAAAGTGTGATAGCTTAAAGGCTATATATAGTGTAAAAAATGGCATGTTAAGATGTGTAACACCATTTGAATTTACAATATCTCAAATGCCAATGATAAAGGTTTGCATAGAAGAAGTGGGAAATAGGATTATAACTTTTACTTGTGAAGAAGAAATTGAAGCTAAAAAGTTATATTCATCACTGCTAGAATTAGAAAGATTATTGCAGATATTTGATGGAGTTTTTCTTGATTTGGAAACTATAGAAATATACGGAAAAGAAAGTGCTAATTCATATAATGCCTTAGTAGAACACTTTAAAATACAAAGACTACATTATTTTTCGTCTGCAAACTTTATTTCAATATTTAGCGATAGAATATTAAAATATGAAGATATTTTGTCATCTGAATTATTCGAGAAATGGAGAATTTTATTGGATGAATTAGGAGTTGTTAATCAGATGTATTTATATGCGACAAGTTCTGCTGGATTCACGAATGATGTGAAGTGTGCGTTTCTTGTAGAGCTTTCTGAGTCGTTAATGGAAATAATTCAAAATGAAGATATAAAATTGCAAAGATATCCTAATGAAAAAGGAAAATTAAAACCATGTCTCAGGACAATTATCAATTATTATGGAAAAATTCTTTTTAGAAATGAAATAGAGTTTGATTTGGAAAAAATTCTTTCTTGTCTGGTAAATACTCGTGTCAATATTATGCATATAAAAATTAATCAAAGAAAGCCTACATTGGATGGTAGAGAATCAGTTTTATATGCTATTAAAATGAGTTATTTGTATCGGCTTGTGATTTTAGAAAAGTTGAAAATAAATGCTTTTTTATATGAGGACAATTTAATAAAAAGAGTAGGTTATATCGATGGTTGGAATGGAATTCAAGAACAATTATTTAATAGATTAAAACAATTGGAATAAAATTTCGTATATTACCAGACTATGAAATAATAGTATTGTTTCGAGTTTCTTTCGAGTTATTTATAGAAAAAACTCGAAAGAAAACTCGAAGCACAATTTAAGCCACAGAGAGTCTATGCAGGATTAATTAAATTCAATCATAGCATCTACATATCCTTGCAAGCCATCTGCTTTGAGAGCAAGTTCTGCATACAGCAGAGGAGCATCTTGAGCAAGCCTGTAAAGATATACAATATCATCAGGATTATCAAGAATGACATATGAATTGCACTTCTGGCAATTGATTATGAATGGTTTACCATCATTTGCATATATAGTAATGGAATCTGAGTCAGGTTCATACATACCAAACAGGTAAATAAGATTATTGTTCATTGTGGGTGTCGCCTTCCCAGAGATACTTAGCACCATCAAGCAGAGCAATGATGGCAGAAAGCATATTATTATAGCTGGTCTGCAGCTTTGTGATTTCATTGCTGGTAGGTAGATTATCGGGATTCTCATCCTGACAATATCCAACAAATGCCTTCTGCATTTCAAGTAATTGCAGATACAACGCATGTACAGTTTGCACCAAAGGATATATAGTTTCTTTCTTGCCAACAACGCAGATGTGGTTGTAGATGCAGGAACGGACGAAGTAATCTTTCTTCATCATTCCGCTGGCAAGAATACGGGCTTCTATTTGTTTTCGTTCAGCGTCAGTGATTCTGAAGCTGATGGTTGGATTTTTATGTTGATTGTTCATGGTAATGCTCCTTTCGTTTTGGCTGTGGCAACAGGCGTAATAGATAACCTGACAGCCACGGGAATTTATTTATTATGAGTAATAAAAAAAGTAGATTATATCAAGTCGATGGAAAAGTTTCGTTGCAGATACTGCAACTAATTTGCTACTAAAAACTTTGAAAACGATGTGAAAAGAGCGATATTTTGTAAAATAGAGATGCCTGAAATGCAGGAAATATCAGCATTTGAGAATTGCCGATAAAAAACTCGGGAAGAGTTTGAATAACGGATTAGAATGCCGAAAGCCTGTATTTATGTGGGTTTCCGGCATTTGTTTTATCAAATGGCTCTGGTTTGGCTCTATTTGTGGGGAGAGTAATGGAGTTATCAGTTTTGAAAAGGTAAATAAAAAAGGAAGAAGGTACAAGCTATGTTGCCAACAAGAGAAGAAGCACTGAAGTTAATTCGTGATGGGTTATTATTTAATCCGGGACCTTGGGGAAAACATTGTTTAACAGCAGCACACTGTGCAGAAAAAATAGCAAGTGCATGTGGTGATATGGATGTTGAGAAAGCATATATATTAGGTTTACTACATGATATAGGAAGAAAATTTGGTGTAAGACATCTTGGACATGTTTATGATGGATACGTATATATGAAATCATTGGGATATGATGAAGTAGCAAAGATATGTTTAACCCATTCTTTTAATAATTATACGATAGATGAATACATCGGAAAATTTGATGTTACAGATGAAGAATTGACAATTATAAAAACTGAATTAGCAAAGACCATATATGATGAATATGACCGGTTAATTCAATTGTGCGATTGTTTGGCAGGAGCGGAAGGAGTTCTTGATATAGAAAATAGGATGAATGACGTAAAGAAAAGGTATGGCTTTTATCCGCAGGACAAGTGGAATTCCAATATGAATTTGAAGCAATATTTTGAGGGGAAAATGAATAAAGACATTTACCTTATATGTGAGAAAGATACATTTGCACCAGGAGATTTATGATCTTATAAATATATTTTTACTACAAGTTTTATGAACAGGTTGGAGAAGGTTAAGTGGATATTTTATTTAAAAATGATGATTTTGTATTTTCATACAGAGTTGGCGGTATATTGAAACATAATGGTAAAATCTTGTTACAGCGTCCGAAGAATGATGATTATGCCATTATTGGTGGACATGTTGCGGCTATGGAGACAAGTATGGAAACTCTTAAACGGGAATTTGAAGAAGAGCTTCATGCTAAGATAGAGGTAGATAATCTGTTAGCAATCGGAGAAATTTATTTTCCATGGGGAAAAAGGCCCTGTCATCAGATATGCTTATATTATAATGTACATCTGATGGATGATAATATTCCATTAGATGGAGTGTTTCATGGATATGATGAGCTGGATAATGAAAGAATTGATTTGGATTTCTGCTGGGTTCCGCTAGAGGATTTAAAGAAAGGTACTAAGGTATATCCTTTAGAGTTGATACCATATATCCTTGAGCCAGGGAAAGAAATTGTACATTTTGTTTCAAAGCAGATTTGAGGAGATAGTCAATGATAGAAAATATGAAGGTAGAATTTGGCAGAACATCAGATATTTATTCATGAATGATAAACGTGCTTTGTGCGTGAAGAACGAACAAGATATTGTTGGCGTACTTTTATATTCAAGGAAGCATAATATGATATGTTGTTTGGCTGTTGATCCGGCTTATCGAAAAAGGGAAATTGCTTCGATTCTTTTAAAAGAGGCACTTGATAAGCTTGATAGAGATAAAGATATAACTGTGTCTACATTTAGAGAAAATGATGTTAAAGGAATTGCACCTAGAAAATTATATAAGAAATTCGGATTTGAAGAAGGTGAGCTGATTGAAGAATTTGGATATCCTAATCAAAGGTTTGTGTTGCATACTGACAAAAGTGCTGATAATGTAATAATTGGTACAAAAGTAACTGTCACAGTCGATAGACCATTAGGAAGGTAAGACGCAGGAAGATATTGCAGAAGTTATTGGAATATCGAGGCATGTATATGTGAGAATTGCAGGATAGTACAATTTGAATATTAGATATAATAAAAAAAGGAGCATGCACATGAGCACACAGACATTCACAATATCACCAATTCCGGACGACATATTTGCTAAGATGCAGGGAAAATCATTTAAGGACAGCTGCACCGTGCCAAGAGATGATTTGAGGTATATTAAAGTTTTGCATGTTGGGTTTGATGGTGAAACACATGTTGGTGAGCTGGTTGTGAACAGAGTGATTGCTGATGACGTGCTTGATATATTTAAGCAGCTTTATGAAGTGGGTTATGAGATTGAAAAAATCCGCCTGATTGATGAATATGATGCCGATGATGAAAGGTCAATGAGAGATAATAATTCTTCGGCATTTAATTTCAGGTACATTTCCTATTCAACGACGCTGTCAAAGCATGCGTTAGGGCTGGCGGTTGACATCAATACACTTTATAATCCTTATGTGAAAAAAGTTGATGGCAGAAGAAATGTGGAGCCTGCCAATGCTGAAAAGTATACAGACAGGAGCGTGGATTTTCTGCATAAAATAGACCATGACGATTTGTGTTACAAGCTGTTTGTGGAACACGGATTTGAGTGGGGAGGAGACTGGGAGCACGCAAAAGACTACCAGCATTTTGAGATGACTGACGAGTGGATTGAAAGCCATGCTAAAAATCAGGGGAGAATGAGTAAATGAAATTATTATACGGAACAGGAAATCAGGCAAAATTAGCTGCGATGAGAAGCAGACTCAGGCAAATTGGGATAGAATTAGTAGGATTAAATGATTTGAAGGCGGATGGGCTGGATATTCCTAAGGTAGTGGAAAATGGCAATACTCCGCTTGAAAATGCACGATTAAAAGCAAAAGGTTATTATGAAACTTTTCATATTCCTGTATTTTCGTGTGATTCAGGATTGTATTTTGATAATGTTCCTGATGAGATTCAGCCGGGCGTACATGTACGCAATGTAAACGGAAAGCGTTTGTCAGATGATGAGATGATAGATTACTATTCTGGATTGGTGAAAATTTACGGTAATCTGGTAGCGAGATACAAGAATGCGATTTGCTTTGTGATGGACGATACACATATGTACGAGGCAATGGAGCCGTCTATGGAAAGTGAGAAGTTTATTTTGACAGATAAACCCCACAGTACAATCAGAAAAGAGGGTTTTCCGCTGGACAGCATATCTTTGGAGATAAATACGAATAAATATTACTATGATTTGCCGGAAGATAAATTAGAACAGGTTGCTGTTGAGGACGGATTTTTGGAATTCTTTAAGAATATTTATTGTGTGTGCGAAAAGGATAGTTTTATACTGGGAGAGATTTAAGCCTTGATTTTTAAAGAATATAACCAAACTGACATAATCAACATAAAAAATCAAATAGACAGGTTAAGAGCATGCGGAATCGGTGTTGCGGATTTGCCGCAGAATTTAAGGGATTCTGTGTGGAAAATTGTTTACTGCGAGTTGAAACAAAATGGCAGCAGACAAAATACTGTCAGCAAAGCGGTTGACGGTGTCTGCCAGAGCAATATACTTGAAAAAATGTTTGGGCTGCCGAAAGATGTTTTCGGGAAAAAATATTGGAATATGTATTCGCCCGACAGTAAGATAAGGCAGGAAAAATACAGTGATTTACAGCTGCCGTTTAATTACGCACAGGTTGAGTGCAATAGTGTATACAGGGCTATGATTCATCATATGATAACAGGGGCGGACGTACCGACGGATACGGTTGTTGATATTTTCGGGAAATTCGGGCTGGCGGCGGCATTGTGTGCAGGTGGATATAAATATAAAATAGTATGCCTTAATGAGCAGAATTATTATTTGTATTCGCTTCTTCAGGACGTGATGCGAAAGCCCGTAAAGTTTTATAAAATGATAGATGAGGAAAGAAAATATCTGGAAATCAAGCTTGCCGACAATGAGATAAAAGATATAATGAAGTCACAGATACAGCATCTTGGACAAATCAAGGTACTTGTCTATTACGGAGTACGAAAGAATGTCGGAGGACAGTATTCGTATGAATCTACGGGATATACGAAAGAGCAGATTGCCAAGTATATATTTATATGTTTGTGTTTTGCACCGGAATACTGGGTGGAGACTAATCTGGAAGTAAAAAACAATAAAATGGTTACTGGGTGGCTTGACGATGAAAAGACATATAAGAAATGTGTGACGGATTTTGTGAAGTTATCGCAGGAAGATTTTGTGGCTTTTGCCAGGAAATTTTCGGAGTTGAAATTTGTAAACTGCGATATAAGCAGGGTTATTGATATAATAAGAAAAAATGCAGACAATCAAAATTATAGCAGCGGTGACATACAAAAGTTTCTTCTTTATATAGATGTACCGAAATATATAAAAGAATATCAGCGTTTCGGATTTGACGGCACTATGATGATAAGCCTTTTAAAAATGCTCCATCACTACGAGGGCAACTGGATTATGACATGGTCAACATTTTTACAGAAAGGCCTTAATGATGAAAATCCCACGCTCTACGATATGTTGTATACACAACAGGAAATGCAGTCCGATATATACATAGCACATGGGAACTACGAGCGTTTTGAGGAAAAAGTGCCCGTGAAAGTTATATATAACATGTTTGATATGATAGACAAAGACAAGAATTTATTTGTTTTCATTTACAGGGATAAGAATAAAAACAAGCAGCAGAATATCGTTTTTGTTACTGATATAGATTTTGATGAAATTGATTGTGAATCATTTTTCCGAAAATATAAAATGGAATTTAACGGAAAAGAAAAGTTATTAAAATTAAAGTGGCGTGAATTTAAAAAGAATTATGTGAAGTTTTCATAAGTGTAAAAATCGTGCGACGGGATAAAAATTTTTTTTGAGAGAGTGCAGAAAACCTGTGCTCTTTTTTTATTTATAGGCTGATAGCATGATTAAAATCCGGAATTTATAATAAGCTCATAAACAAAAACAAACGCACAAGCGAAAGGAGAAATTATTATGATGAGAGTATTGACACCAAACGGAAATGTAATTGAGGTAGAAAAGGCAGAGGCAATAGTCGAGAAAAGAGTCAGCTTTAACGGAAGGGATATCAGACTGTGTCAGACGGCAAAAGACAAAAGCCAGCCTGCCAGCGGATTGTATTTTTCGGTGAAAACGGAGTCGGTTTTTACTATTGCAAATGAAGGAAATCTTCTTGTTGGAAATCTTCCCGTTGATACGGTAAAGAAAATTGTCACAAATCTTGCAAAAGACGGTTTCTGTGATTTGAGCGGATTTGATTACCAGCCGGAAATCGGAATCAACGACAAGCCTGTATTTGACGAAGGCAAATCGCATCCGTATTTTTGCAGGAGCAATGTTGCGATGATGTTTGCACCGAGACAGAATATGGATTTTCCGATAAACGGAATTTCAAATACAGATACCGGAGTAAATTCATTTCCGCAGAACATTACTGAGGAAACAGATATTTTTAATGATGATTTGTGGGCTGATGACAGCTCTGATAATGATAGCTGTGATGATGGCTTTGATAATGGAGAAGAAAATTAAAAATGTCTAAAATATATATTTTAAGAGCAGATTCGGCGGGAAATGTATATCGTGGGTATGAATGTGATGCACAAGATTATTCGGACATGATTAAAATTCCCGACATACAAAAATTTGCACTTACAAAAAATATCGACATTTTATATGAAGAAGATGCCGTTATTATGGGAAAAACGCTTAACCGTGCGGTATGCGGCGAAGACGGAAAAGTGCAGAAAATATTTGCGGGAAATATAGCTGCTGTAAAACATGAAAAAGACATTATAAAAGATATTAATAAAGAAGATATTGAATTCGTTGAAAAGTCATTGAGACCCATAGAGCGTATTTTTGGCGGTGAAGTATTTTTTAAATCATAGATTTATAACCTAAAGCACACGACACGCCGGTTGTCAATAACAAAGACGGCTGAATTACCTTCAACAAAGGCATCGAAATTTCTTCAAAAAAGTGCCGAATTACTAAAAAAGCGGCTTAATATCCGTATCGGAAAACAGCCGCTTATTTTTTAAAAAATTCATTAAAATCACATTCAAAAACTTTGGTTAATGCGATAAGCATATCAACGGTCGGGTTATTGTATCCGTTTTCGACTTTACTGAAAATTCCTGTTGTGACATTGATATTTTCGCATTGGAGTTTGGCAATGACATCAACAGCTTTCATGTGGCGTTCTTTGCGCAAACGCCGTATGTTTGAGCCGATGAGCGGATTAAGATGCTGGTTGATTCGTTCACTCATGATATTCACCTCAAAGAAATCATATGTAAAATTTTATCCAAAATAGAAGAAAAAAGTGTCCAAAATAGAAGTTATATGTTACAATGATAAAAACTTCCATTTTGGACAGAAATATAAAATTACAAGGGAGGAAAAAATTTTAATGGCAATACAGGAAGTTATAAAGTACGAGGGAGAAAATTCTGTTCTGATATATAAGCATCCTGCTGAGGATTTTAATACGATGTCACAGCTTATTGTCCATGAGTCGCAGGAAGCGGTATTTTTTAGTGACGGACAGGCTTTGGATAGCTTCAGGGCAGGAAGATATACTCTTGAGACAAAGAATATCCCGTTAATTTCCAAGCTTAGAAATCTTGTATCGGGCGGCGTATCACCGTTTCACACAGAGGTTTATTTTATAAATCTTGCAACGATGATGGACATACCGTGGGGCACGCCGAGCCAGGTAACTGTGAGAGACCCGAATTACGGATACAGTTACAGTGCGGGTGCAAGTGGTTCGTTCGGACTTAAAATAACAGACGGACGCAGACTCCTTATTAATCTTGTCGGAACAGAGAAGAAGATGGAGACATCTGATGTTCAGAAGTATTTTAAAGATCTGATTGTTACGAGAGTTAAAAATTGTATTGCGGTTGAACTCGGCAGATACAGCTACAATGAATTTAACCAGCATTTAAGTGACATTTCGGAAAGCGTTGCGTCACAGATTGAAAAAGATATTTCCGATTACGGTATACAGATACTTAATTTCTTTTTATCTTCGGTCAATATAAAGCCTGATGATCTTGAAGCATTAAAAAATCTCGACAACAGCATGGCACAGAAAAGATTTGAGGCTATGGGTAACAGGGATGCGAATGTTATCGAGGCACAGGGAATGGCGAAAGCGAGAGAAATTCAGGGCTACACATGGCAGCAGGAACAGCAGTTTGACGTTAGTAAGACGTTTGCACAAAACGAGGGATTTGCGGGTAATCCTGCCAATATGATGGCACAGATTCCGCTGGCATTTGCCATGGGAGACATGATTAAATCAAATGTAGATTCTGCAGTGGCTTCGACAGCCGAAACGAAAAATAATACGGATGTTTCTGTTATAAAATGTGCAAAATGCGGCACTGAACTTCCGTCAAATTCAAAATTCTGCTTTAACTGTGGAGAAAAAGTTGAGATTCCAAATACGGTTTTCTGTTCGGAATGTGGACAGCCGATAAGTCCAGAAGCTAAATTCTGCATGCACTGCGGAGCAAGGAGGGACGTATGACAAGATATATTTTTTGCGTGATTGCTGTTTTAGTACAGCCATTATTTGTGTGGTATGTGTACCATAAGCAGGATAAAAGAGAGGCTGCATTAAAGATTCCGATGATTGGCTGCAGTGTGCTTTATCTTGTTGTGCAGATATATGCATTTTTCAAGCTGTGTATAAAAATTCCGGGAAAATACGGTATATTTTCTTATCTGATTCAGGCTGTGATACTGGCAGTATTTATAGTTCTGGAGCTGGCTTTGTCAGGCAGCAACAAATATATAAAAAGAGTTCAGGAAAACGAGCAGAATTCAATACGTGATTTTAAAAATCTTATCAAAGAGCTTGAAATATGCCGCTTGGATGTCTCTGAAGAAAATAAAAAATATATAGATAAATTATATGAAAAAATGAGATATTCCGATCCTGTGAGTTCACCGGAAGTTGCACAGGAAAATGAAAAAATAAACGAATTGATAGCTGAATTACCGGGAATTACAGAATCTTCACAGTTTGAGGCTAAATGCCTGGAGATAGAAAAACAGCTTGATATAAGGAAAATAAAGAATACAAAGGAGCAGGGTTAAACAATGGAGGCTATAAAGTGTCCTAATTGCGGAAGTGAAAAGGTGAAAGAACTGACAGAAGAAAAATATGCGTGTCTTGCATGCGATAACATATTTTTAGTACATAATCTTTCAAAAGAATTCAGACAGACTGATGCACATATTACAGATATGCACGAGGATATTAATGAAAAACTCGATAATTTAAGTAAGAATGTTAATTCTGTAACGATAAATTCCAATGCACAGGCTTCAAGAGCGAAAGAAATCCTGATTGAAGCACAGGATAATTTTGACAGAGGAAAATATTGCGAGGCTTATGCCGGATTTAAAAAATATACAGGATTTGAACCGGATTCATGTGTCGGATATGAAGGAATGTATAAAGTTATATTAAAATTAAAAGGTAATACATCTAAAGAAAAAGACAAATATGCTGGTTATGATCTATTAAATAAAATGATAAGCTGCAAAGACTGTGATAAAGAAGCTGTACTAACACCTATGATGCAGCAATATGTCGCAGAAAAAACTGAAACAGAAAGTCGTAATTTAGAAAATGAAGTTAATAATGCGTGTGCTGAAAACGGAATTAAGAACAATGGTGTAGAGGATGGCATAAAAGCATTAATAGAATTCTACGAAAAACAAAAGGATACCACTGAAAAACGATATGAACAATATAGAGAGTCAAGTATAAAAGATTACGAAGAATACAGTGCGATGTCCGATGAAGAAAAGAAGAAGAAAAAACTTTTAAAACTTATTCCTCCTGTAATAATCGGAGTGATTTCATTAATTTTCTTACATGGATTTTTCAGATGGGTTGTAGTTATAATAGCAGTAATATGGGCATGGCTCTCAACGGCATCTCCGGTAAAATGGGATGATGATTCGTCTGACAGTAATAAGTGGAAAGACAGCATTAACAGCAATCAGACGCGTGCTGATTATTGGAAAACAAAAGAAGAAAGACTAAATGACAAAGAAGAATTCACAATTTCCGATATGGAATCCGTTATAAATGATATTTCAAAAAGCTGTAGTTCTTCAGATGAGATTATAGAAAATGAGAGAATAAAACAGGAAGATGACATATCGGGCTACTGGATAGTAGAAGTCGGACATGGGACCCTGGAAAGCGTTGATTCTTCGCTTAAGGCACGTGAAGCCGTTGAAAAGCATTGCAAAGAAACAGGTATTTATAATATACACGAATCAAATAATGTGTACATATATTATACTGGAATAAGAATCAAGAAGATAAGAAAAAGTCAGGCAGTTACAATTCAGAAGTTAATACAGTCATATGGAATTCCAAATGTCAATATCAGACAGATGAGTCCGAATGAATTATAATAGGCTGTGTTGGTTAGTGGGAGCGTCTTATGCCCCCACTTTTTATATGTTTAATATTTAAAATAGTTATTGTAAAGAAATATAAAAAATTATATAATAAATATATTAAATACTAATGTGCAAGAGGTTTTTACATGAAGAATATATCAGAAATGACCATTAAAGAAATAGAAGATGAAATAAAAATGGCTAAGTTTGATGCTAATGAAAATTATGTTTTTGTAAGTTATTCGCATATGGATTATAAACAGGTATATCCAATGGTTTTAAGATGGATAAGAAAGGGATATAACATATATCTTGATGTGGATTTTGAAAATCACAGCGGCAATGAAAACTGGGTCGAAATGATGACAAAAGCATTGAGGTCTGCATCATGTCAGCTTGTTGCATGCTTCTACAGCGAGAATTACTGCTTCAGTTATCCATCTATGCTTGAACTGCTTACTGTTTGCTCAGATGAAACGGCAAAGAAAAGAAAACCGTTTACAAATCCTGTTTTGCCGGTAGATATTATATGTCTGGAAAACAAGCCGAAAGATGAAGGGAAAAATTTTAGTTCACAGGAAATTAAGAATGATTACAAAAAGTATTTCACAAATTTAAGACAAAAAGTAGGTGATAGATTGTGGGAAAATAATCATCACGAGGAAGAATGTTACGAAGAGGGATTAAGAAGCCTTTACAACAATGATGAAGAGCGTGTAAAAGCAGCTGTAGAGGGTATAAAGCAGGCATATGATTCTTCTCAAATGGTTAATTTTTATCCTTCTGTTGCTATGATAGTCCGTGAGGTAAGAAAAAAGAGTAATCTTTATGGCAATTATATTGATGCGTCAAAGTATAATGAAGAAAACAGATTTAAACAGGACAGTGAAAATGCCATATATATGTTTGACAAAGATAATGGAGAGCCGGAAGTTTTAGATGAAACAGAAGCTGTCGAGAGTGCAGGTGATGTCGCTGAAACAGCCGCTACAGCCGAAGCAGTTGAAGATATAAATGACGCAGCCGACACACAAGATTTAAGTGATGACTTGTTATATTACGATTCTGCAATTGGCAGGGACAACATGCTTGGCGGAATTGTGATTCTTAAAGGTTCAAAAATCAGCAGGAGCGAGGCGAATTCATGCCCTGAGGGAGCAAAGAAAAAGAGAAACAGCTCGCTATTAGACGGAAGTATCACGGACGACGGTGAGTATTATGTCCTTCAAAAAGATATGGAGTTCAGGAGCCTTTCGGGAGCGGCATGTTTTGTGTCGGGTACAAGTGTCAACGGAAAGCTGGCATGGAAATCAGGAAAAAAGAATGAAAAAACAGTGGGAAAAAGTTCATCCGGAGTGCGGAGTACAGGTGTAAGTTCTAAGATTAATCAGATTTGCATGGTAATTGAAAAGGTGAATCAGGAAAATAAACCGATTGAGAATTATACAAAAACACTTCAGAATATTTACGGAGCTGTTGCAAGTGAACTTAATATAAGCAAATCTCCAGTTGTAGACAAGTGCAACAGACAGCTCGGTCTTACTGCCATGGAATTTGCAAAATATGTCCGCGATTACAGCGAAGAAGGCAAAGATACATTATATGACATAGTTATGAATGCAGCTGGCAATGAAGATGAAAAGGCACTTATAAGAAAAACATTCAAAAAGAACTGATAAGTTTTGAGGAGATTGCATGAAAAGAAATAAATATAAAGATTATTTGTGGTATACAGCTCTTGCAGTATTTATCATATGTGTAATTGAAGGTATATTTTTCTATCACAATGTAGAAAATCCTTTCCTTAAAGTTACGCTTAATATTCAGAATGCGATAAAAGCATATAAGATTGACCCAGACATAAAGCAGGCAGAAGCACTTGCCTATATGCAGAAGTCTGGTGGTGGAATTATAAGCGTCATAATAACATATGTTTACTGTTTTGCTGTTATAGTGGCACCATTTTGTACAGTAGGTGCATTGGCTGTGCTTATAAGAAAGCCGGCAAGTTATGTAAGAGGATTTTTTAGCCAGAGAAACAAGAAGCATGTGCTTATAATAGGAGAAGGAAAGTATCAGTTTGCATTTATTGATGGTCTGGTAAAAGACTGCCGTGTGACAGTTATTGTAAGCAGAATGCTTTCAGAAGATACGAAACTGAAGTACATAAATAAGGGAGTAAAGATTATCCAGAAATATGGTGATATGTCAATTGAAACCATATTCAAATCGCTTGATATACGTAAATTTAATGATATCTTTCTCTGTGATGAAAGTGCAATTGCTAATATTGAATATTTGAAATCTTTATCTGAAAAATCATCAGAATACAGTGATGCAGGCAATTCAGCTTATCAGCAGATTCATGTTAGCAGTGCAGATAATTCGATGGCGGAACTTATCCGGCAGTATTATGATAATCTTGATACAAAATTATTTGACCTTGATATAGTAGATGTAAATAAAATGGCTGTTAATAAGATGTATAAAGAACATCCTGTATACATAGCAAACAAAGATGATAATTATGATGTCCATATCGGAATTATAGGTTTTGGCGATTTTGGACAGAGTTCACTTATACAGGGGCTTAATATGTCAGTTCTATCGGCGGATTCAAAAATATGTATAGATGTTTTTGATAAAGATATTGATTCGATAATCGGTGGATTTATGAAAAACTTTTCGGTTGATGCACTTGAGGGTCTGAAATTTATAAAAGAAGATATTTATGAAGGAAAAAGTACAGGTTGTTACGAATTAAAAATGCCTTTTAACACTTCACCGGACAAGTTTGGAATGGATGGAGAAATAAATATCAGATTTTTTAACACAGATGCAACAAAGTTACATTTTAATAAAATATTTAAAAAATGTAATGATGAAAATCCATTTACATATCTTATAATTGCGATGGCAGATACACGCTCAATGGCAAATACCATTATAGAATTAAAGCAGCTTTTATATAAAAAAGGTGACACATGTATAAACATTCCTGTTATTGTAAGAGTAAAAGAAAATAATGATTTTGCAAGTATTTATGGTGAAAAAAATCTGTATACAATAAACCGCGATAAGGATATTTATTCGTATAAATCAATAACAAACCAGGAAATTACAAATGAAGCAAAGCTTTTTAATCACAGATATAATCTGCTTTATGATGTGATAAGCGGTTATAAGAAAGATAAAAATATAGTTGTAGATGATAAATTTATGCTTGAAATAGAAAATCATCTTAAAGAGGATGCACTAAGAATCGAAAAGGATGAGACAGAATTAAATAATGCATGGCATAAGATGAGTATTTTCGACAGGGAGTCAAGCATTGCACAATCACTTCATCAGGATGTAAAAAGATGGCTTGTGTATGATAAAAAGGCATATTCGCTTAAAGATAATAAGGAAGAACTGGAAAGAATTGAACATAGAAGATGGAATGTGTTTATGATTACCCGTGGATTCAAATATGAAAAAGCAGGGAAAAAGGATTTGTATGCAAAAACCCATCCGTGTATTTCCAAGTGGGAAGTCTTGAAAGTTGAAAAGCCTGATACACTTGAATTTGACTATACGCCATATTATATTTTAAAAGTTAATAAATAATTATAATATAAGCTGTGAGGTCAAATGTGGCTTCGCAGCTTCTTGTTATACTTGGTATTGTGGCACTTATTATGATGTTATTTGTTATGATATTGAAGTTAAGATATGTTTTTTTGAGGAGAACGGAAGATAATGAAAAATATGAAAACAGAAAATGTATTAAAACTTATATTAAAGATGGGAATGCCAATGGTTATATCAATGATGGTAAATTCGTTGTATAATATTGTTGACAGCCTGTTTGTAGCGAAGATGAGCGAGAATGCCATGACGGCACTTTCACTCGTATTTCCAATTCAGAATCTTATAAGTTCAATTATGATTGGATTTGGTATAGGAATTAATGCAGTTGTATCATTTTATCTCGGAGCAGGAGATAGGAAAAGAGCTGATAAAGCAGCCAGTCAGGGATTATTTCTGGGTACTGTCCATGGCCTTGTGTTTACTGTAATCGGTATAACAGTTATGCCATGGTTCCTTAGAATGTTCACAGATGATAGTGAGATACTAAGTCTTGGTGTGCAATATACAAATGTAGCATTTGCATTTTCAGTGGCACTTTCGTGGGAACTTGTATTTGAGAAAACATTTCAGGCAGTCGGCAGAATGACGGCATCAATGGTATGTATGCTGGCAGGCTGTATTGTAAATATAATACTTGACCCGGTACTTATATTTGGACTTGGTCCGGCACCGAGAATGGGAATAGAAGGTGCAGCACTTGCGACAGGAATAGGTCAGTCGGTATGTGCAATTGCATATATAATTTTATACATAGTAAAACCTATTTCTGTTAAATATAAAAAAGAGTATATGATTCCGCAAAAAGATATGTGTAAGAGACTTTATGCAATAGGAATACCGGCAAGTCTTAGCCTTGCACTGCCATCACTTCTTATATCAGCATTAAATGTTATTCTTGCGGCATTTTCTCAGACTTACGTATTTGTACTTGGTGTTTACTATAAATTACAGACATTTCTTTACCTTCCGGCAAACGGAATTGTTCAGGGAATGAGACCGCTTATAGGATATAATTATGGTGCCGGTGAGCATAAAAGAGTTGAGGAAATATACAGAACATCGCTTGTTCTGGTTGCTTTAATAATGGCAGCAGGTACAATACTTTGCTTTGTATTTCCTGGAGAGCTTATTGGTTTGTTTACAACAAATGCGGACACAATAAGTGCAGGACGGACAGCACTAAGGATAATTGGTCTGGGATTTATAGTATCTTCTGTGTCAGTTGCATCATCAGGTGCACTGGAAGGACTTGGAAAAGGTGGTCCGTCACTTGTTATTTCTGCTTTAAGATACGTTGCTGTAATAATACCGGCAGCATTTATATTAAGCCGTATTATCGGAGCAGCAGGAGTATGGCATGCATTCTGGATAACAGAATTAATAACAGCGGTAGTATCATTTTATATATTTGTCCGTTCAAAATCAAAATAAATGAAAAGGAGAGTGTTATATGTGTACAGCAGCAACTTATAAGACAAAAGATTTTTATATGGGAAGGACACTTGATTATGAATTCGCATATGGCGAAGAAGTAACAGTTATGCCAAGAAATTATCCGCTTCATTTCAGATATATGGGGGATATGTCAGAACATTTTGCAATAATCGGAATGGCACATGTTGCTGATAATTATCCATTGTATTATGATGCAGTCAATGAGAAGGGGCTTGGAATGGCAGGACTTAATTTCGTTGGAAATGCAGTCTATGCAGAACCGGATACAGAGGCTGATGAGAAAGAAAATGTATCACAGTATGAATTTATACCATGGGTTTTAAGCCAGTGTTCAAGTGTAAAAGAGGTAAGGAGTCTGCTGATGAGGATTAATCTTGTCGGCACACCTTACAGTGAGATGTTTCCGGCAGCACAGCTTCACTGGATTATTGCAGATGAGAATGAAGCTATAACAGTAGAATCTGTAAAGGACGGATTAAAGGTATACGATAATCCTGTAGGTGTACTTACAAACAATCCACCATTTGATATTCAGATGCTTATACTTGCGGATTATGCAGGACTTTCACCAAAGCAGCCTGTTAATACATTTGCATCAGGCGTTGACTTAAATATGTACAGCAGAGGAATGGGCACTATGGGACTTCCGGGAGATTTATCATCCCGTTCAAGATTTGCAAGAGTAGCTTATACGAAGATGAATTCACGTTCCGGTGATTCTGAAAATGAAAGCGTAAGCCAGTTTTTCCATATACTTGGAAGCGTTGAACAGCAGCGTGGATGTTGTGAAGTTGCAGATGGAAAATATGAGATAACAATATATACGTCATGCTGGAATGCCGCAAAAGGAATATATTATTATACAACATATGAAAACAGTCAGATTTCAGCTGTTGATATGAACAGGGAAGACCTTGAAAGCAGCGGATTAAAGAGATATCCGCTTGTCAACGGACAGCATATAAATTATCAGAATTGATTAACTATTACAAAAAGAATTCTGCATCCGGACATTGTCCATAAGCAGAATTCTTTTTGTACATATGTTATAGCTGCTCTGAATCCCATTCAGGCTGTTCACGAAAAGTTACTTTGCCTGTGGAAGCATCCATAGCGTCAACAATTGCAAGTGACTCAAGATGATAACCGAGATTTCTGATAATCTGGCCTCCGCTTTGGAACCCTTTTTCAATTACAATCCCGATACCTTCGACAGAAGCACCAGCCTCATTTACAATAGAAATAAGTCCCTGAAGTGCACATCCGTTTGCGAGGAAATCATCAATTATAAGAACGTGGTCCTCTGGATTTAAGAATTTCTTGGATACAATAACCTGATTTTTGCATTTGTGTGTAAATGACTCAACCTCGGCAACGTACATTTCGCCCTCAATATTAATGCTTTTTGATTTTTTGGCAAATACAACAGGAACATTGAAATGTCTTGCCACGATACATGCAATGCCGATTCCTGAAGCTTCAATAGTTACAATTTTATTAATCTTTTCTTTAGCAAAACGGCGTTTGAATTCTTTTCCAATCTGGTCAAATAATGCAATATCCATCTGATGATTTAAGAAACTGTCAACCTTTAATACATTACCTTCTTTAACGATGCCATCTTTAATAATTCTTTCCTCTAAAAAGTTCATTATAGCCTCCGTGTATATTTTTATATTCTCTAGATTACCAAATACGGTAGAAGGTAGCAACAAAAATTTATAAAAATATAAGTAAAAATACGGATTTAAGGGAACCGGTACGCATTATGTCAGATTATTGAGCTTTCGGGGTGTCCGTTAATCCAGGCTTTTACATTAGCCATTGCAACATCAACAACGCGAAGCTGAGCCTCACTTGGTGACCATGCAATATGTGGAGTAATTATGGCATTAGGACAATCCATAAGCGGAATATGTGAGTGCGAGTTGTCTGCTGATGTTGCATCAAGTCCGGCAGCGTATACTTTGCCGCTTTTAAGTGCTTCACAGAGTGCGTCCTCGTCGATAAGACTGCCTCGCGAAGGATTAATAATGATAACACCATCCTTCATTTTGCCGATGCTTTCCTTATTAATAATGTTGACAGTTGATGGATTAGCAGAACAGTTGAGCGAGATTACATCAGCTCTTGCATAAATTTCCTCTGTACTTACCTGTTCAATTGAAGCATATTCGGGACCGGTTTTTATGTGGTGGCTGGATGCGATGACTTTCATTCCAAAGCCCTGTGCCATGCGTGCAACCCAGAGACCTACGTGTCCCAGTCCGATAATGCCAAGTGTTTTGCCGTATAATTCAATCTGCCTGTCAATAGGATTAAAAAAAGTACCGCCTGAAAGTACATTATCAGGAGCTTTTTTGATAAAGTCACTATTGCCACGTATATCATGGCATATATCGAGAAGCAGTGCCATTGTAAACTGGGCAATTGTCTGTGCACCATAAACTGTGTTTGTAAGAGTTACATTGTGTTTTTTTGCAGCGTCACGGTCAAAATTGCCATATCCCATAGCAAGTGTCGAAATATATTTAAGATTAGGATGACGTTCAAAAAATGATTCGTCAAGATAATTATCTATATTAAAACCTATAAGTATTTCCTCATCTTTAAGCTGCGATTCGATGTCCTTTTGAGACTGGTGGTATACGCTGTACAGACGGAAACTTTCAATTTCCGGGATTTCATTGATATGCTGTTCCCACCTTGACTTAATTATGGGATTGAGACTTTCCTTCCATGCAGGATGACCTGTGTAAATTAATGCCTTCATATAAAATCCTCCTTGTTTTTGCGGAGCAAAAATCCGAGTCCTATGGCGAGGAGAGGATTTGACCTCCTTGTTTCTAAATATAATACATGTATAATTTTATGTAATGGATATTATAATGTCAATATTGATAATTAAAAAGTGAAATTTATAAGCTTAATCGACATATAACAAGGAAAAATAAGGGGAATCCCACATAAAACATTAAAAAAATAGGAAAAATCATATATAATTTAAAGGCTGCTTTTATGAAATAATAAACTATAATATTATACATGTGTAGTTATGGCACGATATATAATATAAAAAGAAACGTATACTTTTTTGTTAATATATAGTAAAATAAAATAGTATGTAATGAACTGATAATGCACAAATATGGTTATTGATGGAGGGTCAGATTATGAAAGCAGATGTTGTTATTGTAGGAAGTGGACCAGCCGGTATTTTTACGGCACTTGAACTTATAAAGAACGGAAGTAAGAAAAAGATAATAATGGTTGAAAAAGGCAGCAGTATTCATAAGAGAAACTGTCCTAAGAGTAAAACCAAAAAATGTGTTGGATGTGAACCTTGCAATATTACAGCGGGTTTTTCAGGAGCCGGGGCATTTTCGGATGGAAAACTGTCTTTGTCATATGAAGTTGGTGGAGATCTGCCATCACTTATAGGGGAAGATTTTGCACAGAGCCTTATTGATTATACAGACAAAATTTATCTGGAATTTGGAGCTGATACTCATGTTGAGGGTATTAATCAGGGTGAAAAGGTAAAGGAAATCCGTAAACGTGCAATTCAGTCAGGGCTTAAACTTGTAGATTGTCCAATAAGACATCTTGGAACAGAAAAAGCACAGGAAATATATGCAAGCATAGAAGATTTCCTTGTTGAGCATGGTGTTGAGATAATGTTTGGCTATACATGTGAAGATATTATTTTAGAGGAAAATAAGTGTGTCGGCATACGTATTAAAAAGACTGTTGGTGTCAGTGATGAAACAGAAATTTATGGCGATGATGTTATTATTGCAACAGGAAGAAGAGGTGCCGAGTGGCTTGAAAAATTGTGTGCAAAGTATGATATCATGCATAAGCCGGGAACTGTTGATATAGGTGTGCGTGTTGAAGTACGCAATGAAATTATGGAGGATGTCAACAATGTTTTGTATGAATCAAAACTTATAGGATATCCAAGACCATTTAAGAATAAAGTGAGAACATTCTGTCAGAATCCGGGAGGATTTGTAAGCCAGGAAAATTATGATGACAATCTTGCGGTTGTAAATGGACATTCATATAAAGATTTAAAATCTAACAATACAAATCTTGCAATCTTATGTTCGCATAATTTTACTGAGCCATTTAACCAGCCGATTGAATATGCTAAAAAAGTCGGAGAACTTACAAATATGCTTGGAGCCGGTCAGATTATGGTACAGCGTTATGGTGATATTCTTGACGGAAAGAGAACATGGCAGAAGGAACTTGCACAGTCCAATGTAAAACCGACACTGCCTGATGCGGTTGCTGGCGATATTACAGCAGCAATGCCATATCGTGCAATGGTTAATATTATTAATTTCATACAGGCAGTAGACCATGTTGTTCCGGGTTTTGCAAGTACAGAGACTCTTTTGTATTCTCCGGAATTAAAATTTTACAGTAATAAGGTTAAAATGGATGAAAATCTGAATACAAATGTAGAACATCTATACTGTCTTGGTGATTCAAGCGGATGGACAAGAGGTCTTATGATGGCATCTGTGATGGGGGTCCTTATGGGAAGAAAGCTTATTTAGTTTTCTGTGAGAAATTTAAAAAGTGATAAATGCAAAAAAAATAAAACCACATCAAAAAAATGTGGGTTCTCTGTAATATACAAGAATAGAAAAATCCCACCGGGCAGCAGTTAAATGTTGTCCGGTGGGATTTTATTGCGTACAGAGAGATAAAATCCGTAATTACATAGGAATCTTTCAGCTGTTGCAATAACATAATTTAGTGAAATTACATAAGTGAGCGATATAATGCTGCAATTTCTTCAACTGATGTGTCTCTTGGGTTACCAGGACGGCATGCATCAGCATAAGCTGATTCAGATAAGAACTGAACATCATCTTCTTTTGCAATTTCCTTGAGATTTGCAGGAATACCAACATCTGAAGAAAGTTTCTTAACTGCATCAACAGCAGCTTTACGATATTCTTCCTGAGTCATATTTTCAACGCCTTCAACGCCCATTGCTTTTGCGATGTATTTGTATTTGTCGCCTGTGAATGGAGCATTGTATTCCATTACTGTTGGAAGAAGAATAGCATTGGCAACGCCATGCGGTGTATCATATACAGCACCAAGTGCATGAGCCATTGAATGAACGATACCAAGACCTACATTAGAGAAACCCATACCTGCGATATACTGACCGAGAGCCATGCCTTCACGTCCTTCTGGAGTATTGTCAACAGCACCTCTTAATGAGTTAGATATAATCTCAATAGCTTTTAAGTGGAACATGTCTGTCATTTCCCATGCGGCTTTTGTAGTATAACCTTCGATGGCATGTGTAAGTGCATCCATGCCTGTTGCGGCTGTAAGACCCTTTGGCATGCTTGACATCATGTCTGAGTCAATAACTGCGATTACAGGAATATCATGTGTATCAACACATACGAATTTACGTTTCTTTTCGACATCTGTGATAACGTAGTTAATAGTAACTTCTGCTGCCGTACCTGCGGTAGTAGGAACTGCTATAATAGGAATACATGGTTTCTTAGTAGGAGCAACGCCTTCGAGGCTTCTGACATCAGCAAACTCAGGATTATTGATAATAATGCCGACAGCCTTTGCTGTATCCATTGATGAACCGCCGCCGATTGCAATTATGTAGTCAGCACCTGAAGCTTTGAATGCTGCAACACCGGTCTGTACATTTTCAATTGTAGGATTTGGTTTGATATTTGAATAAATCTCATAGGCAAGCCCTGCTTTGTCAAGAACGTCAGTAACCTTCTTTGTTACATTAAACTTGATGAGGTCAGGGTCTGAACATACAAATGCCTTTTTAAATCCACGTACATTTACTTCATCGGGAATTGAGTTGATAGCTCCTGCACCATGATAAGATGTTTCGTTTAATACAATTCTGTTTACCATAATAATAGTTCCTCCATGTTTTATTTAAAAAATCAAGATGTAAATACCTTTGCTATTATTTTAACAAATTAGCACCAAAATGTCAAAATAATTTGGTGGATTTGTATTAAGTTTTCTGATAAAAATATGTAATAAATTGATTATGATTATTAAGTCTGTGTAAAGCTGTAGTTTTGACTTGCTTTATACACATTAATACAAGTCGGAATAGGTAACTTTTGAAAAAAGTAATAGGATTTGGGAATTGTAAAGAATAAAATCATTGTCTAAAATATAACAAAATCAAACAAAAAGATTTATAGAAGAATGAGTTTAGGAGGAAAGCGACATGGCAGAAACAAATGTTGTTGAAAAACAGCCTGTTACAGATGAATACCTTAAAAAGATGGATGCTTACTGGCGTGCAGCAAACTATCTTGGAGCAGCACAGCTTTATTTACTTGATAATCCACTTTTACGTGAGCCGCTTACTATGGAACATGTAAAAAAGAAGATTGTTGGTCACTGGGGAACAGTTCCGGGACAGAATTTTGTATATGTTCATTTGAACAGAGTAATTAAAAAATATGATCAGGATATGATTCTTATTTCAGGTCCTGGCCATGGCGGAAATTTCTTCGTAGCCAATACATATCTTGAAGGAACTTACAGTGAAGTATATCCAAACATCGGTGAGGATATGGATGGACTTAAAAAGCTCTGCAAGCAGTTCTCGTTTCCGGGTGGTATTTCAAGTCACGTTGCACCTGAGACACCTGGTTCGATCAATGAAGGTGGTGAGCTTGGTTATTCACTTGCACATTCATTTGGTGCAGTATTTGATAACCCTGATCTTATTGCAGCCTGTATAGTTGGTGATGGTGAGGCAGAGACAGGTCCTCTTGCAACATCATGGCAGTGTAATAAGTTCTTAAATCCTAAGACAGATGGTGCAGTTCTTCCTATTCTTCATCTTAATGGATATAAGATAAGCAATCCTACAGTTCTTGCACGTATTTCACATGAAGAACTTGAGCATTTCTTTGACGGATGCGGCTGGAAGCCATATTTTGTTGAGGGTAGTGATCCTATGGAAATGCATAGAAAGATGGCAGAAGCTCTTGATACTGTAATGGATGAGATTAAAGCAATCCAGAAAGACGCAAGAGAAAATAATAATACAGAAAGACCTAAGTGGCCTATGATTGTACTTCGTACACCAAAGGGCTGGACAGGTCCAAAGGAAGTAGATGGCAATCAGATTGAAGGCTCATTCAGGGCACATCAGGTACCTATCATGATGGATAAGCCTGAACATCTTGATATGCTTAAGAACTGGCTTGAAAGTTATCATCCTGAAGAACTTTTTGATGAGAACGGAAAGCTTATACCTGAACTTAAAGAACTTGCACCTGTAGGTGACAGAAGAATAGGTTCTAATCCACATGCTAACGGTGGTAAGCTTTTAAGAGATTTGAGACTTCCGGATTTCCGTGAGTATGGAATTGACGTTCCTAAGCCGGGTGCTGTTGAAGCACAGGATATGATTGAACTTGGCGGATTTGTAAGAGATATATTTAAGTTGAATGATGATGCCAAGAATTTCCGTATATTCGGACCTGATGAGACTATGTCAAACAGACTTGGAAAAGTATTTGAAGTTACTAACCGTGACTGGAATAATGAAAAATATGATACAGATGAATTCCTTGCACAGGACGGACGTGTAATGGATTCAATGCTCAGTGAGCATATGTGTGAAGGCTGGCTTGAAGGGTATCTTCTTACAGGACGTCATGGATTCTTTGCAAGTTATGAAGCATTTATCAGAGTTGTAGATTCAATGTGTGCACAGCATGCAAAATGGCTGAAGGTATGTAACCAGCTTCCATGGAGAGCATCTATTGCATCATTAAATCTTATATTAAGTTCAAATGTATGGCAGCAGGATCATAACGGATTTACACATCAGGATCCGGGATTCCTTGACCATATTGCCAATAAGAAAGCAGATGTTGTAAGACTTTATCTTCCACCGGATACTAACTGTCTTCTTTCATGTTTTGACCATTGTATCAGAAGCCGTAACTATGTAAACGTACTTGTTACATCTAAGCATCCAAGACAGCAGTGGCTCACAATGGAGCAGGCTGTAAAGCATTGTACACAGGGTATCGGTATCTGGGAATGGGCAAGTAACGACCAGGGTCAGGAACCTGATATTGTTATGGCATGCTGCGGTGATACACCTACACTTGAGACTCTTGCAGCAGTTACAATTTTAAGAAAGGCACTTCCGGAGATTAAAATTCGTGTTATCAACGTAGTAGACCTTATGAAGCTCGAGCCTAAGTCAAAGCATCCACATGGATTAAGTGATGCAGAATATGATGCATTGTTTACAAAAGATAAACCAATCATATTTGCATTCCATGGTTACCATACACTTATTCACGAACTTACATACAGAAGAACTAACAGAAACATTCATGTATATGGATATCAGGAAGAAGGAACTATCACAACTCCATTCGATATGCGTGTCCAGAATGAAATTGACCGTTTCCATCTTGTAAAGAATGCTGTTAAGTATCTTCCACAGCTTGGCAACAGGGGTTCATATCTTGTTCAGGAAATGAATGACAAGCTTGTTGAACATAAACAGTATATCCATGAATATGGTATTGATATGCCGGAAATCAGGGATTGGAAATGGGATATGTAACTATATGATTAAATAAATTTGCCTTAATAGATACCTTTTCTTACATAATTCTATAGAAAATGCAGAGCATACTAAATGGTTGGCTCTGCATTTTCATTTTTATGTAAAATTAAATCAACAAAGTTTTTATGACTTATTTTTCTTACGGAACTGTGCCGGCGTAATCTTATATTTGTCAGTGAAAATTTTATAAAAATATCCTTTGTTCTGGTATCCGACTTCGTGGGAAATCGTGTCAATTGTGTGGTCAGTGTTAATCAGCATGTCTTCAGCTTTTTTGAGACGCAGTGACTGAAGATATTCCGTATATGTAAGACCAGTCTGGCTCTTGAGTAGCCGGTTAAAGTAATCTTCCTGAAAATGAAATTCATTGGAAAGCTGCATAATTGAAATGTTATTAAGATTATTATTGATATAATTAGTGATTTCTTCAAAAAGAATCCAATTCATACGTTTGCGGAGCTGCTTTGACAGAGAAAATTCATATTTGGTACTAAGAATGTGAAAAATTCTTATGAGAAGTCCCTGACATATAAAAGGAGAGGCTTCATCATGACGCTTTAGTTCTTCAATAAGGCTTGTAAGTGTCTGCTCCATTAAAACTTCTCCATCGGAATGTGGACGGAAGTGAAGATATTGTTGTAAAGTTTTCTGTTCAAGTAATGCAGTGCTTAAAAAAGAAGAAATACGTTCTGTCGTAACATGATGCTTTACAATATCGTCAAACATGAAGTTAGTTATGCCAAGAAACAGAATAGTTGCATTGCTGCTGTCAAGAATCTCCTGATGCTGGCAGTTCTTATCTATAAGGCACAGTTCGCCTTTATGGAATGTGAATTCGCTGCCTAGAATCTTCTGACGGTATTCTCCGTCAATAATATAAAATAATTCAAGATATTCATGTGAGTGCATCTGGGTTCTCATGCCATGTTTAAAATGACAGCTGTATGTAAATGGTGTATCACATGGAAGAATAGTTGCATAAAGGCTGCTGTTATCAGGTATATCCCATAGCAGAGTAAATAAATGCTCCTTGTCGGGCATGGGATATTCCTTTACTTCTATATCACGGGATGAATATTCAGGACAGACAATGCCGAACTTCTGATAGATATCGGGAGTTTCGATATTGTGTTCATCATATATAAGTTGTTTTGTAAGAGATTGTAAATCCATATATAACCACCAAATTTATAAAATGTATATTAATAATATAACACAATATTTTTAAATTGCAAGTAAAAATGTTAAAAAAATTCAAGAAAAATATAGAAAAATGTCAAAAATAATGTTAATATTATTTTATAAGTAAAAGGCATATTTTATTAATATGTATAAACGGGAGCGTATAAATATGGATATTGCGGTTTGTGATGATTCAATGGAAGATTGAAAATTCAAAAAGAAACATGAATTTACAAAAGCTTGTAATAAAACAGCGTGGACAGATTCAGGCGGTAGCATATGAATCAATAATATATATAGAGGGCAGCAACCATCTTGTTAAAAATTCGGCAGATAAGAATCAGAAAAAGAAAATCAGAAGCTCAGAACACGGATGGGGAATGAAAATTCTTGATGACATAGCACAGCAGTACAACGGAAGGCTTGAATACGGTTTTAAAGATGGCATATACAGTACTATGGTTTCTCTTGTATATACGAATGATCAGGAGGAAGGCATATGATAACTGCGATTAATTTCTTTTTGTATTTTTTTGGCTCTAGTATTGAACTGGTAGCTATTACATTTATGCTGACACCTAAAAAATCAAAATTATCGGCATTTATTATTATGTTTATGTCATTTTTTTCGGAGCCACATATAAGTTTTTCTATGTCAATGACGACAGCGGCATGCAAAGTGTAATTATATCACTTATTTTGCAGGCTGCACTTATAATAGCAATGAAGCTGGCTTTTTTCAGTTGCAAAATATGTAGGTGGAAAGGATAAAGAATCAGCATTAAAAATGATTAATGAATTGAATGAGAAACTGAAGTAAGATAAATGAAGATTAAGATAAAAAACATCTGACAGATTTTAGCACTGCCAGATGTTTTTTATGTTGAATGTTATAAAGATACAGAGTCGTCTTCCTTGACGGTATCAATGAGACCATGCATTTTATCTGCAATATTTTCAAGGATTTTGACATTCTCTTCTTCATTATTAGTAGTTTCAGAAGCATGTGCTGAAAGCTGTTCTGAAACAGCTGATATTGTCTGGATAGAATCGACAATTACATTATTGGCATTTTTAAGTTCTACTATGCTCTGTGTGAGCTGTTCAACATTATCGCGTATTGCATATGTATTATTCTGAATATTGTCAAAGCTCTTTGCTGTACTTTCGGTTGAAGACTTTTCTGCATTGATTCCGTCAATCATTTCGTAGATTACAGTTACAACTTCTTCAATAGCAGTTGAAATATTTTCAATAAGTTTTGTTATATTTTCTGTAGCATCACCTGTCTGAGTTGCCATTTTTGAAATTTCAGTTGCAACTACAACGAAGCCCTTACCGGCTTCTCCGGCTCGTGCGGCTTCAATACTTGCATTGAGGGCAAGTAATTCTGTCTGTGAAGCAATTTCTTCAATCATTGCTATGATTGAATGCATTTCTTTAATACGTACACTGAGGTTAGAGAGCTTGTCTGCCACATGCTGACCGTTTTTAACTGAAATATCTACATTTGCAACAAGCTGTTCAACATCTTTGCTGCCGCTTGTAAGTATGTTTAATGTTTCCATCATGCTGTCAGATATTTCATTTGCAGCAGTGTCAACAAGGCTGACTTTTTTCTGGATTTCTTCAGTTTGTGAGAGCTGGTTCTGTACTGCGTCTGCTGTATCGGCAGCACCGGTAGAGACCTGAACCATTGTTGACTGTGTAAGTTTTGCTGAATCATTTAACTTTTCAAGCTGTGTATATATTTCTGCAATACCATTCTGCATATGTGCAGACATCTGGGAAATATCGTCAAGAACTTCCTGTGTCTTTTGCTGTGATTCTTTAACGACATCAATTTTCTGCTGTGCATTTGCTTTTGTTGTAAGTGCGAGCAGACATGCGAGCACACCTGTTATTATTACTGTTACAATCTGGATTGCAGCAGCATCAAGTCCGATATAACCAAACTTTCCGGTTGACGCACCAACAAATACGGCTATAAAACTTTCGATTACAACACCTGTGTTTACCATAAGCATGTATTTGAAATCATTGTAAACAGATACGATGAATATCATTGGAAGAGCCATAACATATATTGCACTGCATGAAGTCGTAAATATCGTGCATGTATAAAATATGGCATAACCAATTGCTACAAAATGGCGTATTGCCTGTGATTCATGGTTTTTCCCCCATGCTATGAATTCGCATATGACAGGTGCAAAGCCGATTGTTGTAAGAATTATTACAAAAAGCCATGATTTTCCTCTTGTTGAGGCTTCAAGGACGCAGAATAAAGTTATAATAATAACTTCAACAAGGTGTGAATACATTGCAATTTTGTTGTTGCGTTCCAGCTCGGAAGCATAATTTTCGATTTTCTTTTCTGCTTTTTTAAAATTTTTATTAGTTATTTTATCTGTCTGTTCTTTCATAAAATCTCCATTTCTGTGTAATTAACATAGATATTAAATTGGTTTACGAAATTGTACAAAATAATTATAGTCTGTATTCAGATAATTTACAACAAAAAAATCATGCCGGTAATTTTTGAAAGCCGGCATGATTTTCTTGTGTGATTATTTAAATGTTTTTTAAATATTCTTCATCAGGAATATGTGAGTATTTAACTGCTTTTAAAATGGCTGCTGACATAACTTCGGCTGCGAGAGTTCCTACAATATTAATGTCTGCTTTCACAGGCTCATTACCGGATGGAATACTTGCAGCATATATTGTATCGCCGTCTGCCATTGTGCCTACAGGATTGATGCATCTTGCATAGGCATTTCGTGTCATTGAAGCGATTTTACCCATCTCGGCTTTTGAAAATTCAGCATTTGTTATAATTGCACCGATTGTAGTATTTCCTGTAAATGGGTCTTTTGGCAGCATATTGTGGAGTGCTGCTGTTATGCTGTCGGCAAAGCCTGAACGGTCAGGTTTATGGAATCCGGCGATTTTTTCTCCTGTTTTGGGATTGAAAATGTCACCGAGTGCATTGACGACAACAATGGCTGTGAGTGTGAGTTTTCCGACTCTCACAGAATGTATTCCAAGACCTGATTTCTGTGCGTAATTCATGCCTCCGATTTTACCGACGGTTGCACCTGTACCGGCACCGACATTGCCGATAATCTCTGATGTTTCATGATTTTTTGCTTCAACGGAATCACCGGCTGTAAAATCAGCAGATGAGCGGTTAAGTGCGTTTGTGCATGCTTCGTAACCCATTTTGTAGTCAGGGCGGACATGCGAATTACCATAACCAAGGTCGAATATGCATGACTGGCATACAAGCGGAACTTTAGCGACGCCGGTATCATATCCGATACCATTATCTTCAAGACATTTCATTACACCATCTGATGCGGCAAGTCCATATGCTGAGCCGCCTGAAAAAACGATTGCATTTACTGGATTGTCAGCTGTGAGCGGCATTGTAAGAGGGGTCTCTCTTGAGGCGGGACCTCCGCCGCTTATATCGCAGCCAACCTTTGCACCGTCAGGAAAGTATATTACCGATACGCCGGTTTTGGCTTTATTGTCTGCTGCATGACCGAGTTTAAATCCAAGTGTGCCATTGGTTGCAGTGTTTACATCAATTTCATTAAAGAACTGATTTTGCTGATTCATTTTTAACGCCTCCTGCTTTTAAAACCTTGTAAAGCGTGCGTGTTAAAATGCTTCCTACAACAAAACAGATTACGGCTTCAATAGCACCCTGAACTCCGACAAATGCGATTACGAACATAAATGGATTTGTGACACCAAATGCCTGGGCAAGACCCTGTATATACTCAGTATTGTAAAAGAATATTACAAGTGAACTCATGAAAAGCAGAGTGTTAAGAAGAGGGCATGCAAGACTTGCAATGTAAAATGATGCCTTTGCAAGGTGCTTTGACTGACGGAGTGCTTTGAATATAAGACCTGTAAGCCAGCCTTCAAGTACACGCATTACAAATGTAGTGATAAATGTTCCAACCGGATTGATTGTAAGAAGTACAGAACCGAATGCACTTATGCCAAAAGTCTGGTAGAAGCTTGTGAGACCAAAAGCCGCACCGCATACCGCACCGCCAGCAGGACCTAACATTACGGCACCGACAGTTACCGGAATAGTCAAAAGTGTTACAGAAAGTCCCGGTGTTTTAATATAACCGAGTGGTGTGAGAGCCATAACCATAATAATTGCGACCATTAACGCAAGCTCGACTAAAAATTTTGTGTTTCCCTTAGAATTCATAATATCCTCCTTGTTTTGCGAAGCAAAATCCGAGCTCCTCAGGCGAGGAGAGGATTGCCTCCTTGTTTTGCGAAGCAAAATCCGAGCACCTCAGGCGAGGAGAGGATTGCCTCCTTGTTTTGCGAAGCAAAGTTCCAATGTGCATCTTTGATGCAATATGCCTCATGATGATGAAAGGACTTTCTTCTTTTTTAATTAAATATAGGGATAAAAATGAACGCTAAAATTAAAGAGACATCAAGGCTTGTTAGCAGCATGAATGTCTGACATCAGAATAAATACTTTGACTAATACAATCTGTCAGAACAGTTTGTTATGTAACCGCCATAAAGGTCGGTTCTTTTTAAAAGTATTTAAAATAAAATATAGTGAATAAAGCTGATGCATTTTCTTTAAAGAATAACGCTCATTAATATATTAGCACAAGTTATAAAAAAAAACAATGTAAATGAGAAATAATATGGTTGATTTTTCAAGTAATATACTATATACTATAACTATATAGTATGAGTGTATAAGTAGATATAGAAAAGAAAAGAGGCATTTATGAACCTATTTTTAAAATATATAAAGCCATATGTTTATTATTATATTTTAGGACCGATTTTTATGCTGGTTGAAGTTGCGGGTGAGATTATCCTGCCATGGCTGTTGTCAAAGATTATTAATGTCGGAGCAGCCAATCATGATGTAGGATATATAACAAGAATCGGGTTTGTCATGGTTTTAGTGGCAGTATGTATGGCGGTCGGAGGCGTGCTTGGTGCATGGTTTGCGGCTAATGCAGCCATGAATTTTGGTGCTGACCTGCGTATGGATTTATTTGAAAAGATACAGAAGTTTTCATTTAACAATATAGATAAGTTTTCAACAGGGTCGCTTATTACAAGGCTTACCAATGATATTACGCAGATTCAGAATATGATAATGCAGACACTCCGGGCGTGCCTTCGGTCTCCGGGAATACTTATAGGTGCAATAACTATGGCATTTGTAATAAGTCCATCGCTTGCTATTGTATTTATAATTGTCGTTCCTGTACTTGTTATTTCTATTATTATAATAATGAAAAAAGCATTTCCAAGATTTAAGGCTTTGCAAAACAGCATTGACTGTCTTAATTCGTGCGTTCAGGAGGGGCTTGTCAACATAAGGCTTATTAAGTCATTTGTGAGAAAAGATTATGAAGAAAAGCGTTTTGATGAGCATAATAAGGACTTGTTTGATAAAAATATCCACGCCATGAATATTATGATTAAGTATCAGCCTGTCATGACGCTTGCACTCAATGCTACGACCGTTGCTGTTGTATGGTTTGGCGGCAATATGATTATAGGTGGGAAGATGCAGGTGGGTGACCTTACGGCATTTATTAATTATATAGTCCAGATTATGGGAAGTCTTACGATGCTTTCAATTGTATTTTTAAATTGGGCAAGAGCAGTCGCATCATTTAGAAGAGTAAGAGAGGTGCTTGAAGAAGAGATTGACCTGACAGATGATAATGCATTATATAAGGAAAGAAAAGTTGAGGATGGAAATATATCATTTAAAAATGTGTCGTTCAGATATTATAAGAACAGTGAAGAAAATGTCTTGTCGAATATAAGCTTCGATGTAAAAGCAGGACAGACACTTGGTATTATCGGTCCGACAGGAAGTGGCAAGACTACACTTGTGTCCCTTATTTCTCGTCTTTATGATGTTGATGCGGGTGAAGTATGTGTGGATGGAGTTAATGTCAAAGAGTATTCGCTTGATAATTTAAGAAATGGTATAGGCATGGTACTTCAGAAAAATACGCTGTTTTCGGGAGATATTTATGAAAATCTCAGGTGGGGCAATGAAAATGCAGATGAAAAAACGATTGCACAGGCAGCGGCAGACGCACAGGCTGATAAGTTTATAAGAGGTTTTAGAGAAGGATATAATACACAGCTTGGACAAGGTGGTTCTAATGTGTCGGGCGGACAGAAGCAGAGGCTTTGTATTGCCAGAGCCTTATTAAAGCATCCTAAGATATTGATTCTTGACGATTCGACAAGTGCGGTTGATACTGCAACTGAAAAATATATAAGAGATGTATTATATGGAAAATATTCAGATATGACAAAGATAATTATTGCACAAAGAATTACATCAGTTATGGAAGCTGATGAGATTCTTGTCATGGATAATGGCTGTGTAAAGGGATTTGGAACACATGAAGAACTTTTAAAGACATGTCCTTTATATAAGGAAATATTTGATATCCAGATAAGTAAGGAGGTGGGATGATATGCCACCAATGGGCGGAGTTACCGGAGCCATGAAAGGAACCGGCGGGTCTATGGGAAAAAAGAAAGAAAGACCCAAGAATACTAAAAATACTATAATCCGTCTTTTTTCTTATATGAAAGAGACAAAACTTCAGCTGGCTGGTGCATTGTGTTGTGTTCTTGCGAGTACAGCCAGTACGCTTGCGGCATCTTATATGTTAAGGCCGGTGATTAATAATTATATTATAGGATTTAATGAAAATGGCGGTATAAAGAGTCTGGCGATGGCACTTGTTGTTATGGCATCGGTTTATCTTCTGGGAGTTCTGGCAACATATTTCCAGGCAAAGCTTATGTTAAAAGTGTCACAGAGAGCAATGTTTTCTTTAAGGCGTGATTTATTTGTACATATGCAGAAGCTTCCGGTATCATTTTTTGATATGAACAGCAAGGGCGATCTGATGAGCCGGTATACTAATGACGTTGATGTTGTAGGTGAGATGTTAAACAGCACGGCAGTACAGCTGTTTTCCGGAATAATGACGCTCGTCGGAACATTTGCGATGATGATATATACCAATATATGGCTTTCATTAATAACATTTGTCATGGCACCTGTTATTATTTATTCCGGCAGATTTCTTGTGTCACGAAGCAGGAAGTATTATGCGGCACAGCAGAAGTCGCTCGGTGCCCTAAACGGGTGCATAGAGGAGACGATAAGCGGACAGAGAGTTGTCAAGGTTTTCTGCCATGAAAAACAGGCAGTGGAAGATTTTAGAAAATATAATTATGACTTGAAAGACAAGCAGATAAAAGCACAGTTTTTTGGTGGAATTATGGGACCTGTTGTAGGAAATCTCGGACAGGTCAATTATTCGCTTACAGCTATGATTGGCGGTATTTTATGTGTGCTTAAAGGCTTTGACATCGGAGGACTTACGATATTTGTAACTTATGCAAGACAATTTTCAAGACCGATTAATGAGATTACAATGCAGATGAATACAATATTTTCTGCACTTGCCGGTGCAGAGCGAGTGTTTGATATATGTGATATGGAAGTGGAAGATGTAACGGGTGATATTCCTGACAATGTGAAAGGTGAGATTGTCATGGATGATGTTACATTCGGATATAGAAAAGATACTCCTGTACTGAAACATATAAGTCTTGTTGCGATAAAGGGACAAAAGATTGCTTTTGTAGGTTCAACAGGAGCAGGAAAGACAACAATAACTAATCTGCTGACAAGATTTTATGAAATATGGGACGGTAGGATTACGTTTGACGGCAGGGATATAAGAACATTAAATATGGAAGAACTGCGTAAGAATATAGCACTTGTACTTCAGGACACACATCTTTTTACGGGAACAGTCATGGAGAATATAAGATATGGAAGGCTTGATGCATCTGATGAGGAGGTTATAGCGGCAGCAAAGACTGCCAATGCTGATTACTTTATACGTCATTTGTCAGAAGGATATGATACTGTGCTGGAGGGAGACGGCTCTAATCTCAGTCAGGGTCAGAGGCAGCTTCTTAATATTGCCCGTGCGGCATTATCCAAGGCACCGGTGCTTATAATGGATGAGGCGACAAGTTCAGTTGATACAATTACAGAGCGTCAGATTCAGGATGGAATGGACAGACTTATGTCAGACAGAACTACATTTGTAATTGCACATAGATTGTCTACTATAAGAAATGCGGATGCCATTATGGTTCTTGAGAATGGAGAAATTATAGAATGGGGAACACATGAGCAGCTTCTTGCAATGAAAGGAAGATATTACGAATTATATACAGGAAAAGCAGAACTAGATTAAAAATAATATGCACTGTTTAATAAATGATTTTTTGGGGAATAATGCTTTTGAAAAATCATATTAAAACAATTAATTAAGGAGTGCATATATGAAATCCGGAAGCATTATTGAAGAAGTTACTGCAAGAGAAGTATTGGATTCAAGAGGAAATCCGACTGTTGAAGCGTGTGTAAAATTATCGGATGGAAGTGTCGGATATGGGATATCACCGAGCGGTGCATCAACAGGTATATATGAGGCACTGGAATTAAGAGATAATGATAAAAAAAGGTATATGGGAAAGGGTGTTCTTAATGCTGTAAAAAATGTTAATACAGTTATTAACGACACATTAAAGGGCATGGAATCTGGTGATATTTATGCCATTGATGCGGCAATGATTAAAGCTGACGGAACAAAAGATAAGTCAAAACTTGGTGCCAATGCAATACTTGCGGTGTCTATAGCAGCATCACATGCTGCGGCTGCGTCATTAAAGCTTCCTCTTTACAGACTGTTTGGTGGAATTGCAGCTGATACTATGCCTGTACCTATGATGAACATATTAAACGGTGGTGCACATGCGGGTAATACGCTTGATGTGCAGGAATTTATGATAATGCCTGTTGGTGCCGGGAATTTCAGGGAAGGGCTTCGTATGTGTGCTGAAGTATTTCACACTTTGAAGAGTATATTAAAAAAAGACGGATATTCGACAGCAGTTGGAGACGAGGGAGGATTTGCACCCGACCTTGTAAGCGATGAAGAGGCATTGTCTTATATTGTAAATGCAATTGAAAAAGCCGGATATATTCCTGGAAAAGACTTTGCACTTGCAATTGATGCGGCAGCAAGCGAATGGAAGGGAAGTGTGTGTGGAGAATATGAGCTTCCTAAGTCAAAAAATACTTTTACTTCTGAAGAACTTGTTATACACTGGGAGCAGATAGTTGACAGATATCCGGTTATATCTATTGAAGATGCACTAGACGAAGAGGACTGGGAAGGCTGGAAAATGCTTACAAACAGGCTTGCACACAAATGTCAGCTTGTAGGAGATGATTTATTTGTCACCAATACTGAGAGGTTAAAAAAAGGAATAGAGAGCGGATGTGCCAATGCAATTCTTATCAAGCTTAATCAGATTGGAACCATGTCTGAGACAATTGAAGCTGTAAAGATGGCTCATAAAGCCGGATATAAAGCGATTATATCGCATCGTTCGGGTGAGACAGAAGATACGACTATTGCAGACCTTGCTGTAGGCCTTAATGCAGGCCAGATAAAATGCGGGGCACCAAGCAGAAGTGAGAGAGTCGCAAAGTACAACAGGCTGCTTAGAATAGAGGATGAAATTAATGGAAAATATGGATTACAAATTACTGATAGATACGGCGGCACTGGCAGGAACGGTAATGCTTGAAAATGGTGCTGAAATTTACAGGGTTGAAGAGACAATAAATTATATTCTCAAAGTGTCAGGACTTAAAACAACACAGGCGTTTGTTATTTCGACTGGATTTATGATTTCTCTTGATGACCCTGATATTGACGCACTTACAGTTGTACGTCGTGTAAATAAAAGCACAACTAATCTTAATATGATAGCAAGCGTCAATGATATTTCAAGAAAGTTTTATAAAGGTGAAATTACGCTTGAGGAGGCTTTTTATCAGATAAAACACCTGAAAAGAAATGTATATCCATGGTGGCTTAAAGATATATGTATAATTCTTGGAGTTGCTTTTTTTACAGGTATGTTTGGAGGAAACTGGCAAGACATGTTCTATACAGGAATAGTGGGGCTATGTCTTGTCGGATGGCTGCATATTGGAAAAGTAACTGAATTTAATGATTTGATACAGGATTTGATTTCTTCCGTGATTATTTCGGTTATTGCATCGCTTTTTGTAAGATTTAATCCGCAGCTTCACCTTAATCATGTTATTGTTGGTGCAATAATGGTTCTTGTTCCCGGAGCCGCAATAACCAATGCTATACGTGATACACTTCATGGAGATTATGCGGCTGGAAATGCCAAAATTCTTGAATCATTTGTCCGTGCAGCAATGATTGCACTTGGTGTATATGTCGGATTTCTTATAATGGGAGGTGTCGTGAGATGATTATGCAGTGTATATTTGCCTTTTGTGCAATTATCAGTTTTTCAGTGATAAATGAAGCACCTAAAAAGTGCCTTTTTATAAATGGTGTTCTTGGAATGGCAGGCTGGGCAGTTTACTTATATATAGACAGAATTTCAACAATGCTTACGGCAACTTTTGTATCAGGGCTGGTACTTGCTGTTGCTTCACATATACTTGCAAGAATATTAAAGACACCGGTTACGACGATGCTTATTCCCGCAATTCTTACTATCGTTCCGGGAGCAGGAATGTATCAGACCGTCTATAATCTGTTTCTGTCAGACATGGATGGTGCATTATCAAGTCTCGTATATACGATAGGTGCAGCTGGAGCGATTGCTATTGCAATCTTTCTTGTTGATGCATTTGTAGTTGCAATAAAGAAAATTGTAAAAAAAAGACCGCAAACTGATTGATTATTACAATTAGCTTGTAATTTATTCAAAAAGTATTGCAAAAATATGTCGAAAAGTGTTAAATATAAGTAAAGATTTTAAATTTTCTAACAAAAAAAGTTGAAATCAAATTCGTGAGTATATGTTATTTGAGAGGTACATTATATAGGTGGCGGGGATGACTGAGACGATAAAAAATGATGACTACATATTTAATTATATTTCAAATAAAAGTATAAAGAATATAATGACCGATGAAATAAAGTATTTTTTCAGCGATAAAAGAAAAATATGCATGGTGAAAACAGACAATGAAAAAATTGAGTTTTATGGCAAACTTAGTGATATAGAAGCTGATTTGAGTAAAGTGCCATTTGTGAGGACACATCAGTCTTATCTGGTAAATTGTAAATACATAAAAAATACAAGCTATAATCATGTTGAGTTAATGGACGGAGCTGTTCTTCCTGTAAGTCAGTCAAAGAGGAAGAATATTTATAATATTTTTGGGAAGTACAGAAAGATAATAGAAGATAGTGATTATTAATTTAATTAATGTATGGTGAGGGAAATATATGAAAAGATGCAGGAAGCTTTTTTATTTAATACCGGCATTTGCGGTAATGATATTTGTTGGCTGTTCAAATAAAGGTAGATCGTCTGAAAATGTTGATTATGAATACAGTGATTACGTGTTTGATAATGATGCACCTCAGTATTATATGAGTAATAGCAGTGCGGCGGCACCAAGCGGGTATTATTTTATAGGTGATGCTGCAATATCTACAGGCTCTGAAAGATTTTTGTATTATTTTGATATGGTTAATAAGAGTGTTATGCCTCTTTGTACTAAGCTTAATTGTGAACATAATTCGCAGGATTGTGATGCATATGTGCCTGATAAAAGCAGAGTAACCGGAGGTTTATGGTATTATAATAACCGTCTTTATATGATTGAAAGAACAGATGAGAAAGACCTGCTTGTTTCATATGATAAAACCGGACGTGACAAAAAGACAGAAGCGGTACTTTCGGTTAATGGAATGTCTGTTGTAAGCAGCAGGCAGAGAGCATGTTTCAGCCACGGAAAGCTGTATTATATTTTAACTTCCGAAAAGACGCAGTATCTGTATTACGTACAGGTTGGCACAAATACACAGCCACAGTTTATAAAAGAATATTCGACTGTATATGGTATAAGAGAGACAATTACATTGTATCCTGTTGGCGAAAAGGTATATGTAAAACTTGTAAGCGGCATTACAGATGTTACAAATGATTATATACTTGAGAGTATAGATATTAATGACAATAATGTGTCAAAAGTTTACGATTACATGTCAGACGGAAGTATTTTCAGAGGTGAGGCTGATGATTGGAATAATGGTGCATATATTGATGAATCGGGAAATATGTATTTTATTTCACTGACAGAAGATTCATATATACTTAATAAGATGAATACAGTTTCAAAAGATAATGAAGAGATATTTGTTATTGATTTATCACAGGACACAGGGAAAAAGGAAGCGTATACAGACTTTCTCGGAATTGATGATAAGTATATTTATATTCTTGAACGTGTTGATTTTTCTATTGTCGAAAATAGAAAAAATAAAGAATTAAAAAACAAACTTGATATATTGGATACAAAAGGAAATATTGTTGACGTTATAGAATTCACAACAAATGACGAGTATGCAAAAGAAAATCAAGTGGGAACAGAGGGGAATGGATTACAGTTTGATTTTTTTAACGGAGACAGCAGATATATGTTGTTTGCTGTAGAAGGATATTCTAAAACAGGGGTTGAATTTTCAGAACAGAATATAAAAAAATATAAAGAATGTGTTGAAAAGTTAAGAGGACAGCAAAAAACTGTTACAACATATTCTTATGCTGTTATTGACAAGAAAGATATAGGAACAGGAAATTGTAAGATTATTAATGTTACACCTTAGTTTTATATATGGGGAGTGAGGTGTGGTATATGGAAATTGTAAGAGTTTTTCGTAAAATTTGGGGCATTGTTATTGTTATATTGGTTATAGCTGCAGGCATGTGCATTTTTAAAACAAACAATGATAATGATAAAAAGGCATATGATTATTATAGCAGCCTGACTGATGAATATATAAGCAATCTTAATAAAATGTCACAGGACGAAGCTTATAAGTCTGTGTTTTCGGTGAGACTTGAAGATAACGAAGAAGCACAGTATATACGTCAGGCAAGGGCAGTCTTAAAAGATAAAATAGAATATGCACAAAATTATAAAAGCAAAGTAACGGATATGGCAGGATATGAAAAGATATTAAATAGCAGCCTGTATGCCGACGAGGATAATTTCGGAAGATTAAATGCAAAAAAATATGCAAAAGACATAAAAAAACTGGCGGATATGGATGTTACTCCGGCAAATACCGCAGCGATTGAGAAATTCATGGATTTTAAGGAAGGCTCTGTTATATTTGCCATAATGATTATAATGCTCGTTGTTATTTTTATGGATGAGCGTGATAACCGCATGATTTATCTTACACATGCATCATCCTGCGGAAGAGTCAATCTTATATTAAAAAGATGTGGAATATTGTGTCTGTTCAGTTTTATATGTTCATATATTTTTAATACATTAATATACGGAATGTTTCTTTATATGTACGGAGGCATCAGGTATCTGAATGTTACGATACAAAGTTCACAGATGTTTTCAATGTTTCCGCTAAAAATAAGCATATGGCAGTTTTTTATCCTGTATTGTGCGATATTCGCTGTTGCAATGATATCTTTTGGTTTAATTTCGTATTTGTTTGTGAGTATGTTTAAGAATTATAAGATTGCAATGGTTGTTATTCTTGCAATATTTTTATGTGAATATCTTTTATATAACAATATTGAAAAGAATAGTGCACTTTGTATATTACATTATGTAAATATTATTAATGTGATAATACCGCAATATTCGTATTTTATATATGAAAATTGGGGATATACGGGATTTATTGCCGATATAGCGGGGACAACATTTGTGTTGACGGCAGTTATTGCATGTATTGGTTTTTGTGGCATGCTTTTAACGGGATATTATATGTATCCGGACCGGAAACAGGGATTTTTAGATAAAGTATATCAGAGATTAAGAGAATTATGGCAGCAGATTTTTGGCAGAACCAATTCGGTTTTTATGGAATTTTATAAGTCATTTATAATTCAGAAAGGATTTATAATTCTTATTCTGGCAATATATCTGTTTGCAAATTGTAAGATATACAGAGGCGTTAATTATAGTAACAACAATTTATATCTTGTAAACTTTTATGATGAATTTTCGGGGCGGATACCTGATGAAGAATGTGATACATATATATCTGCTTTAAAAAATAATATAGATGAATTAAAAAAGATTGAAAATCTTACATATAACCAGAAAAAGTCTGTTTCAGATATGGAAAGTGCATATGCTGTCATGGTTTCAACTGTTGAACATGTAAGAAAAATCAGCAATGAAAAATCTATCAATGCAGTTATTGTAAAGCCGGATACTTATAATGATATTCTGGGAGAGCGTAATTACAATAATCAGGAGAGCATTAATCTTATTTGTATAATTGCAATTATACTGATGACTGCCGGGGATTTTTCATATGAAAGAAAATGTGGAATGTATGTACTTTCGAGAACATCAAAAAAGAGGAATATTACATGGATTAATAAGACTGTGAAAGTGGCATTGACAGCAGTTGTAATATGGGGGATATCATTAGCTTTTAATTACACTAATGAAGTATCTTTATATACATTTAACAATATAAACGCACCGGTCCAAAGCCTTATTACGTTTGCAGCATTTCCACTAAAAGTTTCAATCCGTGGGTATATGGCATTGTGTCAGATTATAAGGCTGATAATGTTTATTGTCATAGGATTTATGGTATTGGGAATTTCATTTTTTATGGATTATAAGAGGTCAGTTGCACTTTCCGTGGTAATTTTATTGCCACACGTTCTCTATATATTGAAAGTTCCATTTATGTATTATCTTTCTGTTGTAATACCGGTTGATTTTAACAGGTATTATATAAGGTTTGCAGGAGGCATAGGAATGTTTGTTATGCCTGTTATGATGATTATATCAGGGCTGGTTATTTATATTATTGCTCTGAGAAAATGGAGGGTATCATGAAAAAATTAATATTTATTATATGTCTTGCAATGTTTATGGTGACAGGGTGCACAAGTGGTAATGATAATAAACCAGCCGGCAATAATTCACAGAATGAGTCACAGATGCAGTCACGGACCGATAATGATAATGTGCCGTCAAAATCGGAATCGAAGTATATATGGGAAGAAGAGCCATTGTATGATAGCAATATTGATATGTCGGGAGCTGTTGATGAAACATTATCAAAAGTTATAAGCATATATAATGGCAATTCGGATGCAAAAGAATTAATTACGGATGATGTGAAGGCTGATATGACATCAATAATAGAAAAGTGGTATAATAACAAATTTTATAATGTCAAGAATATCAAAAAATCTGAAATGTTAAAGCTGGACATAGAATCATGCGACAAAGAGTTGGTAATGTGTGACGGCAGACCATATATTAAAGTTACATTCCGTGTTTCGGCAATGAATGGCGGTCTGCGTGGAGAAGATAAACTTAATGCCTTGCTTGACTGTTCAAATGACAGATATAGTGTGTATAAAATGTGGTATTATGGTAAGTATAGAAATACAAGTGGCTCGTTTTAAATAAGAGAATAAAAAAATATCAAAAACCTACTTGACAACTAGGAATAGAGGGAATATAATTCAAAACATAGCAATCATACTAAAACAGTAGGAATAAAAACAAGGAGGCTAAAATCCTCTGCCTATTATGGGAGTTGGATTTACGCGAGTAATGAGCCAAAGTTTAAGCTTGCTTAAAACCTTGGCGAATACCGCGATAACAAGAAAAACTTTGTTTTTCTTGTTTGCTTCGCAAAAACAAGGAGGATTTGATATGAGTAAAATAGTTGAGAGCAGTTTGGAATTAATCGGTAAAACACCTCTTTTAAGAGCATCTAGATATGCAGCCAAGGCAGGTGCAACTGATGCGGATATATTAGTTAAGCTTGAATATCTTAACCCGGCGGGTTCAGTTAAGGACAGAGTAGCACTTGCAATGATTGAAGATGCAGAAAAGAAGGGTGAATTAAAGCCGGGGGCTACAATTATTGAGCCAACTTCAGGAAATACAGGTATCGGTCTTGCAGCAGTAGCTGTGGCAAAAGGTTACAGAGCAATTCTTACACTTCCTGATACAATGAGTGTTGAGAGAAGAAATCTTCTGGCAGCGTATGGTGCAGAACTTGTACTTACAGAAGGTTCTAAGGGAATGAAAGGTGCTATTGCAAAGGCAGAAGAGCTCAAAGAGTCAATTCCGGGAGCAGTTATTCTGGGACAGTTTGATAACCCTGCTAACCCAGCAGTACACAAGGCAACAACAGGTCCTGAAATATGGGAACAGACAGATGGAAACGTTGATATATTCGTTGCCGGTGTTGGTACAGGCGGAACAGTTACAGGTGTCGGCGAATACTTGAAGTCAAAGAATCCTGATATTAAGATTGTTGCTGTAGAACCTGCAACAAGCCCGGTTCTTTCAAAGGGAACACCTGGAGCACACAAGATTCAGGGAATAGGTGCCGGATTTGTTCCAAAGGTATTGAATACAAAGGTATATGATGAAGTTATTACAATTGAAAATGATGATGCATTTGAAGAAGGAAGAACATTTGCAAGAAGCGAAGGAATACTTGTAGGTATTTCATCAGGTGCCGCATTAAAGGCAGCAGACATTCTTGCCAAGAGACCTGAAAATAAAGGAAAGACTATTGTTGCACTTCTTCCGGATTCAGGTGACAGATATCTTTCAACAGCATTATTCAGCACAGCTGAGTAATCAGGCTTGACAAAACAGAATGGATTCGTATAATAATAAAAGAACTTTTTGTATGTGTATTTGAAAATACAGGTATGGTACGAGGGGGAGCGCCCTGGTACTGTGTATGGAAAGTATAGCGATGGGAGTCCGTGTTTCGGATTGAGAGGATGCATGTGAGCATCGACCGCCAATAATTTTAATAGCTGTTTTTGGCGTAATCGTTATATCTGGAAGTTCTATATTATGAGTGAATTATAATCAGCAGACATATTACAAAAAGATATGGTTTGCATATAAGCTGAACAAATTATAGAAGATATTAAGGATACGTCGCAAGGCGTATCCTTTTTCAATTTGCAAAGCGTATTTCTCATAGCCGGTATACGTCTATACAGCGGAAAAGAGGAGAAACATGAACAAAAGTCAAAAATTAACAAAGCTTATTTTCCTTGCTATGATGGTGGCAATCGGCGTAGTAATTTCACCGATTCTTCGAGTAGAGGGAATGTGTCCTATGGCACATTTTATTAATGTAACATGTGCTGTTATGCTCGGACCATGGTATGCATTTATCTGTGCACTTGCAATTGGAATTATCCGTATGGCATTTATGGGAATTCCGCCACTTGCACTTACAGGAGCGATATTCGGTGCATTTTTTTCAGGTATGCTTTACCGTCTTTCAAAGGGTAAACTTATATGTGCATTTTTAGGAGAAGTAATAGGAACAGGTATCATCGGTGCAATAGTTTCTTATCCTGTAATGACATTATTCTGGGGAAAAACAGGTCTTACATGGTTTTTCTATGTTCCTTCATTTATCGCAGGAACACTTATCGGAGGAAGTATTGCATTTATTTTCTTAAAGCAGCTTCAGAAAGCAAAGCTTTTATCAAAATTCCAGACAGCACTTGGTTCAAATGTATATGAAGGTTCAGATGTTGTCACAAATGATGCAATTGGCATAGCATGTCTTGGATTTATCGGATATCTTGCAACAGTTGTAATTGTAAATAATTTTGTAGCAAATCCGACAGGTTTTGTTTCAATTATAAAATACATAGTTTTTGCTGTATTTATTATAGCAGCTGTGGTATTCTGGTTCGTGAAGAAACCAAAGAAGGAATCAAAAGAATCTTATGTATAATAAATGGAATGATGTAAAAGGAAAAATTGACAGCCAAAGTCCGCTTATTCATTGTATTACAAGCCCGATTGCAATTAATGACTGTGCCAATGCAGTGCTTGCACTTGGAGCAAAGCCTATTATGGCAGAACATCCGCTGGAAGTGGAAAATATAACATTAATGTCAAAATCACTTGCAGTAAGTCTTGCTAATATTACTGATGCAAGAGCAGAGTCAATTATGATTTCCGGTAAAGCAGCATGCAAAGCCGGTATTCCATCAGTAATTGACCTGGTTGGTGTTACATGCAGTAAAATGCGTGCAGACCTTGCAAAGAAATATATTACACAGTGCAGACCGGCAGTTATCAAGGGAAATGTATCAGAGATAAAGGCGGTATGTGGAATGGGATTTGATGCATCATCTGGAATAGATGTGTCAGATAAGGATAAGGTTGATTCAGCCAATCCAAAGTCAATAGAAGAGATGTCTTATATTGTTAAGAATTATGCAGCTGCTAATGGCTGTGTTGTTATGGCAAGCGGTGAGACAGATATTATAAGCGATGGAAAAGAAGTTTATCATATTTCAAATGGTTCATCCAGGATGGCAGATGTAACTGGTACAGGATGTATGCTTAATTGTATAACAGCAGTATTTATGTCTGTTACAGATGCACTTACGGCTTGTGTGCTTGCAACGGCAGTGCTTGGTATAAGTGGCGAACTGGCTGATGATTCCAGAGGACTTGGCACATATCATATCGGTCTTATTGATTCACTTTCCCTTATGGATTCAGAAAAGTTTTCGCAGATGGCGAAGATAAAAAAGTACAATAAATAACATTATTACGGTGTCATTTTCATAAAACCAGACATCATACATCCACCGGCAGCACCTGCCTGAAGAATTTCAGGCATACGTGCTGCCGTTATTCCTCCTATCGCATAGACAGGAAAATCTGCAATTTCAACAACACTTTTTAGAAAATCAAGTCCTCTTCCTGCAAGACCCTTTTTGCAGTCGGTCTCGTAAATATTACCGGCAAATGCATAATCTGCACCGAGTTTTTTGGCAAGAAGCATGTCTTCAACAGAGTGAACGGAAGTACCTTTTATCTTAAAAAATGAGCCTTTCTGCTTGTCAAGTTCTGACAATATATGCAGTGGGAGATGAATAAATGGGTGATTGCATTTTATTGCAACATCATAAAAATTGTGAAGGATAAGCATTACATTTTCATTATTGCATATTTCAATAGCTTTCCCGGCAAATTCCTCATATTCTTCCGGTGATAAGTCCTTTTCACGGAGAACTATTGCTTTTGGGTGAAGCGATGCGATAAATTGTAATTGTTCAAAATAAGAAAATTCATCACAAAGATGTCTGTTAGTTATTGCAATCATATTTTCATACATAATATTTTACCGGCCTTTCTGGTACAAAATTGTTATTGCGGCATGTTTCTTTATGGATTATAATGGATAAAATTATAAAAAACAACAGAATAGGAGATAATAAGTATGTATACATTTACTAAGGATTGTCTTATTGGAATAGAAGCAATAGATAAAGAACATGAGCAGCTTTTTAAGATGATAAACGATGCAGCAAAAATGCTTAACGATGGACAGGTAAGTGTTCCTGCCGTAAAAAATGTTGTTAATCATTTGAAAGATTATGCGGCAGAGCATTTTGCACATGAGGAAGCTTATATGGAAAAGATAGGTGACCCAGAGCTTGCACGTCAGAAAAAAGAACATGCTTCATTTGCGGCAAAAGTTACCGGTGTTGATTTTGATTCAATGACAGATGAGGAGGCTGTAAAAGAGCTTACAGAACTTGTGAAATTCCTTGCAAAATGGCTTTATCATCATATTCTTGGCAGCGATATAATGATTGGCAAAATGATATCTGAAAAGCCGGCAGGTGCGGGAGACAATCAGAAAAAGAGCATGTTTGAATTTACAGATGAATACAAAACAGATATTGATTTTGTAGATGATGAACATAAAAAGCTTTTTGAGATTATTGAGCGTACGTATGATGTAATTAATAATCCGTTTCTTGCAGATAAATATGATTCAATAGTTTCTATTATTGCAGAACTTAAAGATTATACAGAACTTCATTTTAAGGATGAAGAGAATTATATGGAAAAAATCGGTTATGAGGGACTTGCAGCACAGAAACTTGCACATGAGTCATTTGTTGAAAGACTTGCAGAAATTAATATGGAAGAGGTTGATGACAGCCAGCATGAGTACCTCTGCGAACTTATAGATTTCCTTCTTGGATGGCTTAAAAACCATATTTTGAAGATGGATAAAAAAATCCCGGTAAAATAATAAATAGAACATCATTTTATGATAAAAACCGCAGCTCCGGAGTAAATACCGGAATTGCGGTTTTTGTTTATTTTATATATCCATTCTGCTTTAATGATTGTTCAATTTCATCAAGAATCTCTTCACTTGGAGCTTCGATAGTGTGGAAATGTTCATTACATGTCACATTTTTAAGAAGTGATGAATTGCCGCTTTCCACATCTTTAATGAATCGGGCTACATCACGTCTTGAGGTAATATCGAGCTTTGCTTCAAAACGGCCGTATACATTGTGGTCAACAAATACATTGAGAACTTTGCCGCCTAAATCAACGATTAAAGAAAGCTCATCAGCAGTCTGGTCATCGCTGTGTGAAACTTTAAATGTGCGAGTAAAAACCTTTGGCTTTGGAGCGATAACATATCCGCGGTTTGTTGAAAGGATATCATTTCCTGAAGCACGAAGAAGAGCAATATCCTGTACAACTGCCTGTCTGCTCACGCTGAAATGATTAGCAAGAGCAGTGCCTGATACAGGAACAGGACTGTGTTCAATATAGTCTATTATTTTATTGCGACGTTCTTCTCCATTCATTTTATTTTTAACCATGCCTTTCTACATTTCTTCGTTATATAAATATTTCATGTAAAATAAAATTATATTCTGTGAAGATTTTTGAGGGAAATATCCATAATAGGTGCTGAATGTGTAAGTGCACCGCTTGAAATATAGTCTACGCCGATATTAATTAATCTGTCAATATTTTCTTTTGTTACATTTCCTGAACATTCTGTTTTTGCTCTGCCGTCTATTATTTTTACAGCTTCTTTCATCTGTTCAGGTGTCATGTTGTCAAGCATGATGATGTCTGCACCAGCTTCGACAGCTTCGCGTACCATGTCAAGATTTTCAGTTTCAACCTCGATTTTTCTTACAAATGGGGCATAGTCTCTTGCCATTTCAACGGCTTTTCTGACACTTCCGGCTGCACCGATGTGGTTGTCTTTAAGGAGAACACCGTCGGAAAGATTGTAGCGGTGATTGTATCCGCCGCCGACTGTAACGGCATACTTTTCAAAGATTCTGTTGTTTGGAGTTGTCTTTCTTGTATCGAGAAGACGGGTTTTGGAGCCGGAAAGCAGGTCGGCGATACTTCTTGTGTATGTTGCAATTCCGCTCATTCGCTGAAGGTAGTTAAGTGCAGTTCTCTCGCCTGACAAAAGGACTCTTATGTCGCCTTTTATGATTCCCATAAGCTGGCCTTTTGTAACTTTGTCGCCGTCTTTTACTTTCATATCAAATTCAGTATTTTCATCAAGGAGGCTGAACACACGCATAAATACATCAAGTCCGCATATTATTCCGTCCTGTTTGCATATAAGTTCAACTTCTCCCGGACATGCATCAGGCATTACGGCATTAGTTGTTATATCTTCACTTGTTATATCTTCAGCAAGAGCCTGCTGTATCAGATGGTCTGCATTTAATTTCATTGTTATTGAATTCATGGTAAAAATCCTTTCGTGCAATATTGGTATTTATTGTTATAAAAATAATATTTAAGCTGATTTTTTGGCATTTGTTTCATTTTTAGCACGTTCTATTTCATTTAAAACAGATTCGCGGTAGTTTGCAGCGATTTCTTCTTTATTAGTATAAAGTGATGTGTTGATATTATCAATTATAAAATCCGGGCACTGCGATGTATTGTCAAAATCCATGTCATTGACAGCACGTTTCGCAAATACAAGACTTTCAAGAAGTGAGTTGCTGGCAAGGCGGTTGGCACCATGTACGCCGTTGCAGCTTGTTTCACCGGCTGCATACAGGTTATTCATTGTTGTTTTACTCTTCATATTAACTTTTACGCCGCCCATAAAATAGTGCTGTGCAGGAACAACCGGAATAGGTTCTTTTGTGACATCATAGCCTTCCTCAAGACAGTGCTCATATATATTAGGAAAATGATTTTGTATCACTGCTTCGTCAATAGGTGCAAGCGACAGCCATACGTGATTGCTGTTTTCCTTTTCCATTTCATTAAATATTGCTGCTGCAACAATATCTCTTGGCTGTAATTCATCTGTGAAACGCTCACCTTTTCCATTAAGAAGAACGGCACCTTCACCGCGGACGGATTCTGAGATTAAGAAACGTCTTCCGGGTTTTGAAGAGTAGAGTGTTGTAGGATGAATCTGTATGTAATCAGGATGTTCAAGTTCAATATTGTGATTTAAGGCTATTGCAAGTGCATCGCCTGTGAGCTGTCTGTAATTGGTTGAGTGTGTATACAGACCGCCGATGCCGCCACATGCCCATAATGTGTACGGTGCCGTTATTGCATAGAGAGTATCATTTTCACCGGCTGCAATGATGCCGTAGCATGTGTTATCTTTTTCGATGATATCAAGCATTGTGGTGTTTTCCATTATTGTTATGTTGGAACGGTTTCGTACCTGTGCAAGCAGTTTTGATGAGATTTCTTTTCCTGTTATATCTTCGTGAAAAAGAATTCTAGATGTTGAATGTGCACCTTCTCTTGTAAATGCAAGACTGCCGTTTTCATTATGTTTGAAGTCAACCCCGTAACCTATAAGTTCACGGATTGTGTCCTGTGATGAACGAATCATTATATCTACAGCCTCAGGATTGTTTTCATAATGGCCTGCACGCATAGTGTCTTCATAGTAGCTGCCGTAGTCATTATCGTTTTTTAACATGCATATACCGCCCTGTGCAAGAAATGAATCGCTTTCTTCGGCAGTTGATTTTGTTATCATGATTATGTTTTTATCCTCAGGAAGGCTGAGTGCTGCATACATTCCGGCAACGCCTGTGCCTGCTATAACTATATCTGCATTGATTTTTTTCAGGTTTGAATTATTCTGCATAATAATCTCCATTCTGCAAACGATTGTGTTAATGTCTGCTTATTTTGCAAGTTCGAGCATTTTATCAAGTGATGCAAGAGCTTTATCTTTTAAATCGTTGTCTAAGAAAATTTCATTTTTACCGGTTTTTAAGACATCAAGTATTTTTTCAAGAGTGACTTTTTTCATATTTACACATGTAGGAAGTCCGACAGTATAGAATGTTTTGTCAGGATATCTTTCTCTTAATTCGTATAATACGCCACATTCTGTGCATATGATAAATGAAGCGGCTTTGCTTTCTCCGGCATACTTTATAATTCCTGATGTACTGCCGATGAAGTCGGAGAGTGAAAGCACGTCCTGTGTACATTCAGGGTGGGTAAGAACTTCGGCATCAGGATACTTCTTTTTACATTCGGCAAGTTCTGCGGCACTTATGCCTTTGTGGATAGGACAGAATCCCGGATTGAAAATGAAGTTTTTTTCAGGAATCTGGCTTGCAACATATCTTCCGAGATTTTCGTCAGGTATAAAAAGAATGTTTTTATTAGTGAGAGCTTTGACAACTTTTACAGCATTTGCGGAAGTTACACACACATCAGAGTGGCTTTTTAAAAGTGCAGTTGAGTTTATATAACAGACAACGGCAATGTCATCATATTTTTCTTTTACTTTTTCTATGTATTCAACAGTTGCCATATGTGCCATCGGACAGTCAGCATGACTGTCGGGCATAAGTACTGTTTTTTCAGGGTTTAAAAGCTTTGCACTTTCGCCCATGAACGACACACCGCTTAAAACGATAATATCGGCATCAGTCTCCTTTGCAACTTTGCTTAAATAATATGAATCACCTGTATAATCGGCTACTTCTTTGACATCATCATCGACATAGTAGTGAGACAGAATGACTGCATTTTTTTCTTTTTTAAGACGGTTGATTTCTTCAATAATATCCATAATTAAATAAAGCCCCGGTAATGAGGCGGCCTCCTTTGGTATTTGCTAAAATATTACGTGAGATTATAGCATAAGACTTTACATGTGACAAGACACATGTTAAAAAATATCTTTACATAAAGTTTACACCGGAGTATTGGATGTAAATGAAAAGCTACTTATTAATATAATTTTTAGTTGTGGTAAAAATATTTTTATTATATAATATTAACATGTCTGTGTATGCAGACACGGCACTGGCCCGGCGTTATAATTTTAATTTATAATTTAAAATGGAGATATAATATGCAATATACGTTTATTCAGTTGATATTTTTATTTTTTGTATACTCTTTCCTCGGATGGATTTTTGATATGACAGTGGCTGCAATCAGATATGGAAAGATTTTAAACAGAGGATTTCTTAATGGACCACTCAGTATCCAGTATGGAATTATTATGATTATAGTTCTTCTTGATATTAATGATTTGTGGGATTATCCACTTTATCAGTTTATTACATGTATGGTTATTGTATTTATGACGGAATATGCGTCAGGTGCAATTTTGAAGAGAATTACAGGAAGACGTTTCTGGGATTATTCTGATATGAAGCTTAATGTCGGTGGATATACATGTGCATTCAGCGTGCTTGGTTGGGGATTTACGGCAGCAGTTACTGTATGGCTTATCAATCCGCTGGTGTGCATTGTCTATTCGCTTATTCCTGTAAATGTTGTAAAAGTTCTTGAGATTATTGCGATAGCTGTGTTTTTAATTGATTTGTTTGTGACAGCAGCAACTATGTTAAAATGGCATTATGCAGGCGGAATATATGGTAATGTGGCTGACACGCTCAAAAAGACAAAGAGCACGCTCGGAAGAAAAACATATGAAATTATTTCAAGGCGTATGTATAAAGCATTTCCTGAGCTTGTAGGTCAGGAAATTAATGACGAAGTAGGTTTTGGAAGGACTAAGGACAGAATATTTGCAAAGGGGCTTTGCATAGATAAGCTTGTGTGGATATTTTTTGTTAGTGCATTAATCGGAGACTGGGTTGAGACTGTGTTTGTGTGGGCTACTTCCGGTGTATTTATGAGCAGAAGCAGTCTTATATACGGAACATTCAGTATTGTATGGGGACTTGGAGGTGCATTGGCAACTGCCATGCTTTATCCTTTAAAGGATAAGAATCCGTTTTTTATATTTGCAGGAGGCTTTTTCCTCGGCGGAGTTTATGAATATAGCTGTTCTGTTTTTACGGAAGTTGTATTCGGAACAGTATTCTGGGATTACAGTCATCTTCCATATAATATTAACGGAAGAGTGAATCTTCTTTTTTGCGTATACTGGGGAATAGCGGCAATAGCATGGGTAAAACTTCTATATCCGGCGGCAAGCTTTTTACTTGAAAAGATACCACCTGTTGCGGGAAAGATAATGACATGGATTATAGTTATATTTATGGTGCTTGACATGGCTGTTTCAGGTGCAGCGATAAGCAGATATGTCTCAAGAAAAGCCGGAGTTGAAGCGTCAAATCCTGTTGAGCATATGTGTGACAGCATTTATAAGGATAAGCTGATAGAAAGAATTTATCCTAATATGAAGATTCAATAAAGAGTATAAAAAAGCCATGCAGTGTTGTAATTCATGGATTACATTCCAAAGTTACATCATGTGCATGGCTTGCTTTTTATTTAATTTACAGATAGAAACGTCCGGATGCTCCGCATGGAAGCACAAGTCCGTTAGATGTTACAGGCAGTCCGACTTCCTGAGAGTCAACATGACCGTTAAATTTCTTTAATTCGGTATTTAAAAGATAACTTAAAACTGCAGGCTGAAGTCCTGTCGTGTATGAGTTGATAAGGAAAAATAAAGGCTTGTCTGTAAGAAGTCCGGCACACTTAGATACAAGCGGATGGATTGCATCTTCTATTTTCCAGATTTCACCCTTAGGACCGCGGCCGTAAGATGGGGGATCCATAATAATTGCATCGTAGTGATTGCCACGTCGGATTTCACGTTCTACAAACTTGACACAGTCATCTACAATCCAGCGTATCGGCTTATCCGAAAGTCCGCTTGAAGCGGCATTTTCCTTAGCCCATGTCACCATGCCTTTTGAAGCGTCTACATGTGTTACGGCTGCACCGGCAGCAGCACATGAAAGTGTTGCACCGCCTGTATAAGCAAAAAGATTTAAAACCTTGATTGTTCTTTCAGGGTCTGCAGCTTTTGCATCTGATATAAGTTTGCCAAACCAGTCCCAGTTAGCGGCCTGTTCAGGGAAAAGGCCTGTGTGTTTGAAGCTGAACGGCTTCAGGTTAAATATTAGAGGCGTGTCAAATGAAGGACTGTTATATGAAATCTGCCACTGTTTTGGCAAATCAAAGAACTCCCAGTCGCCGCCGCCTTTGGCACTTCTGTGGTAGTGGGCATTCATATGCTTCCAGCCTTTGTTAGTCTTTGGAGTATTCCAGATAACCTGTGGGTCCGGTCTTACAAGTATGTAATCTCCCCATCGTTCAAGTTTTTCTTTGTCAGATGTATCTATAACTTCATAATCTTTCCAGTTTTGTGCGATAAACATAAAATTTATTACCTTTCATTTTATAAATAATACAAAGTATACCGCTATCAGTATACATTAAAATAATCATTTGCACAATCAGAACGATATTTTTTATAAAAAATTTGCAGACATGTAAGCCATTATGATATAAAATAAAATACACAAAGAAAAATTACTTCGCATAAACAAAGAGAAGATACAGGGATTCTGCATAGATAACTGCATTTCTCTTGCAAAAAATAGTAGGAGGGACATTTTGAATTTTAAGAATTATAAACGTGAATATTTGATGAAAGACATAATATCAGGTATTATAGTTGCACTTATATCAATCCCTATTTCCATGGGATATTCCCAGGTAGCAGGGCTTCCTGTAGTATATGGTCTTTATGGTTCGCTTTTTCCTGTAATAGTGTTTGGACTTATCTCTTCATCACCACAGTTTGTATTTGGTGTTGATGCGGCTCCTGCGGCACTTGTCGGCGGAACAATTGCAACGCTTGGAATTGCATCAGGAAGTGAAGAAGCGATGCGGGTTGTGCCGGTCATAACATTCGTTACTGCGTGCTGGCTTCTGCTTTTCTTCTTAGTAAGGGCGGGAAAGCTTGTTAATTATATATCAAAGCCTGTGCTTGGCGGATTTATATCGGGAATCGGCTGTACAATCATACTTATGCAGGTTGCAAAGCTTTTTGGTGGAACAGCCGGAACAGGTGAAGTATTTGAACTTGTAAGCCACATAATCTCACAGCTTGGAAGTTTTAATCTGCTTTCACTCATTATGGGTGTGGGTACAATTGCTGTTGTGCTTATAAGCAAAAAAATATCAAAAAAGTTTCCAATGTCAGTAATTATGATGCTTGTCGGTGCATTGTCCACTGCAGTATTTCATGTTGACAGATATGGTGTCAAACTGCTTCCTAAGGTTGAGCCGGGTCTTCCAAAGTTTAAAATGCTTGATTTTTCGGTATTTTCAGAACATCCGGCACAGATTATAACACTTGGTCTTACGGTTGCACTTGTAATTGTGTCATCTACACTTTTAACTGCGTGCAATTATGCAATAAAAAATGATTACAAAATACAAAATAACAGAGAAATTCTTGCATATTCTGTCTCTAATTTCTGTGCCGCATTTAACGGATGCTGTCCGCTTAACGGTAGTGTATCAAGAACGGGTATTGCAGAGCAGTTTGGCGTTAAATCACAGATGATGTCTCTTGTAGCTGCTGTGACAATGCTTCTTGTTCTTATGTTTGGAACAGGATTTATTGCATATCTTCCGGTTCCGGTTCTTACAGGTATAGTTATTGCGGCACTTATAGGAATTCTTGAATTTGGAATGGCAAAGAAGCTCTGGAAGACTGATAAAGTAGAGTTTGCAATATTTACGGGAGCATTTCTTGGTGTTCTTATATTTGGAACTATTTACGGCGTTATAATTGGTATTGTGCTTTCATTTGTTTCAGTTATTATAAAGGCGTCGGTTCCTCCGAGAGGACTTCTGGGCATTATTCCGGGACAGAACGGTTTTTATGATATGAAGAGAAACCGTAATGCACATGCTGTAAAAAATACTGTTATTTACAGGTTCAGCGGTACTTTGTTTTTTGCAAATATCAATGTTTTTGTAAATGATATAGAAAAGGCGGTAATGCCTGACACAAAGCGGGTTATAGTTGATGCCAGCGGTATTGGAAGCATTGATATAACCGCGGCAGACAGACTTGTGCTTCTTGCAGGAAAGCTTGAAAACAAAGGAATAAAATTTTACATAACCGAGCATGTCGGTGCAGTAAATGATCTGCTAAGAAAGCTTGGAGCCGGTGAGCTTATTGAAAAAGGTGCTGTGCGAAGAACTATTTCATTAGCTTTAAGAGACGCCGGAGTAGTTAGACCATATCCGCTTGAAGACAGGGATGGCATGACTCCTATGGACACAGTGCTTGAGAGCAATGATGAACTTGCCGAGTTTGAATGGGCTTTCGGGGATGATGCTGATGAACGGATGGAAAAACTTGCACTTGAAGTTGCCGGAAAAGTTGCTGATGGCGATATAGATAAAAAAGGTATTATTAAAGATGCTGAGCAGCATGCGTCATGGGGACGTATCGGTTTGTTTGATGAAGATGAACTTCTTGACAGACTTGAGATGCATCTGTCAGAAATAGCACAGCGAGGACATCATGATCCAAAACAGCTTGAGGAAAGAATTGAAGAGAGGCGTGCTGTTGTTGAGAAGAAGCTTCAGAGCCTTAATCCGGAAGCTATCAAGGCACTTCATGAACACAGAAGAAAGATGGCAGCACATTTTAAAAATGCCAACCCTAAGGCTTATGAACATATGATACAGGTAAGAAAAGAGCATATAGAAAAGCTTGAAAAGAGTGATCCAAAACTCGCAGAGAAATTAAAGGAACTTTATAATCACGGAGAAGACAGTGAATCATGAATATTTTAAATGCAGAAAAAATCAGTAAAACATATGGTGAAAAGGTATTGTTTGATAAAGTCGTGCTTGGCGTAAATAAAGGCGACAAAATAGGCGTTATCGGCGTAAATGGTACAGGAAAATCAACATTTTTAAAAATTATTGCAGGAATTGAGGAACCTGACGCGGGAGAAATTGTTTCCGGGCGTGGAGTTACAGTGTCATATCTTGCACAGGCACCGCAGTTTAATCCGGGTGATACGATTGTGGGTTATGTTATTAAAGGTAAAAATAATGCAAGTGAAGCTGAGGCAAAGACAATACTTACAAAGCTTGGAATAACTGATTTTGACGCTGCAATCAATACTCTTTCCGGCGGACAGAGAAAAAGGATTGCACTTGCAAGAACACTTGTGTCACCTGCCGAGGTTCTTATACTTGATGAGCCTACCAACCACCTTGACAGTGATATGGTTATATGGCTTGAAGAATATATTAAGAAATTCAAGGGCGAACTTATAATGGTAACGCATGACAGGTATTTCCTTGATAATGTAACAAACAGGATTGTTGAACTTGACGGTGGCAAATTATATGGTTACGATACAAATTATTCCGGGTTTCTTGAGTTAAAAACCCAGCGTGAGGAGATGGAGCGTGCGACGGAAGCTAAACGTGCCAATATTTTACGCCGGGAACTTGAATGGATAAGACGTGGCTGTCAGGCACGTTCGACAAAACAGCAGGCAAGAATTGACAGATATGAAGATATGAAAGAAGCGTCAAGGCAGGCAAGAGCAAGCTTTGAAAATAAAGCACTTGAAATGAATTCTGTAAGCACGCGTCTTGGCAAAAAGACTATAGAATTGTCAGATATATGTAAAAGCTTTGGAGAAAAGAAAGTGATAGATGATTTTACATATATTTTTCTGCGTGATGACAGAATCGGCATAATCGGAAAAAACGGATGTGGCAAGTCTACGCTTATGAAGATAATAACAGGTAATCTGAAGCCTGATTCAGGCAGTGTGGAGATTGGCGATACTGTAAGAATTGGCTATTTTATGCAGGAAAATGAACCTCTTGATGAAAAGATGACTGTTCTTGAATTTGTAAGAAGCATAGGAGAGTATGTGACAACAGCTACAGGAAAAGCTACTGCTTCGCAGATGTGCGAGAAGTTTCTTTTTGGACCAAAGAGCCAGTGGACACCAATATCCAAGCTGTCTGGCGGCGAGAAGAGAAGACTGTATCTTTTAAGCGTGCTTATGAGTGCACCTAATGTCCTTATACTCGATGAGCCGACTAATGACCTTGATATTGAGACACTTGAAATATTAGAAGATTATCTTGATGGATTTGCAGGAATAGTTATAGTAGTTTCGCATGACAGATATTTCCTTGACAGAACTGTTGACCGTATCTTTTCATTTGAGGGCGGTGGCAGATTAAAGCAGTACGAGGGTGGTTTTTCGGATTATTACGAGAAAAAACAGACAGAAAACGGTATTGCATCTGATGGTGCTACGCAGTCAGTAAAAGAAGCTGTATCTGGTGACACGACATCTGCAAAACCTAAAAAGTATTATAAGGAAAGAGAAAACAAGCTGAAGTTTACATATGCCGAGCAAAAAGAATATGATACGATAGATGATGATATTGCATCACTTGAATCAAAAATTGAAGAACTTGATGGCGAGATTGCAGGTGCTGCAACACAGTACAGCAGGCTGAATGAACTGATGCAGGAAAAAGCGGATGTTGAAGCACAGCTTGAACACAAGATGGACAGGTGGGTGTATCTTAACGACCTTGCAGAAAAGATAGAAGCCCAGAAGCAGAATTAAAAATTTTCAAAAATAAAATTATATATAATATCGTGAACCGGTCGTAAAGTCAGTAAAATCTGGCTTTTACGGCCGGTTTTTAAATGTTAAAAAAATATAAACATTTTACAACTAAAAAATAAAATACTTCGTATATAGATTTAGAAGAGCAAAATTCAATCTGCAATTTTAAAATCTTTAAATTATATGGGGAGTTTAAAGGGAAAAGAGGTATTTATGAAAAGAAGGTTTTTAATCAGGGGGAGTTGTCTTGTTCTTGCAATCGGGATGATATTAGCAGGAACGGGATGTGAAAAACGTAAAAGAGTTCCGGAGGATATGACACTTGGTGACGAATATCTTGAAAAGATAGTGTTGGCGTCGGATGTTGAGGAGAGAGATTTTGAGGAAGACGGCATCAGGTATCATGAGTTTAAGACAAAGAAAATGATTGTCACATATCCATTGATTGAAAAAGAGGTTAAATCGGAGACGGAAATCAGGAAGGAATCATTTTCGCTGAGAACGGATAAATCTTTTTTTATTGGTGACAGGTCATTTGATTACAAAAAGAGAACCTGCTGGTATAAGTATGTGGCACTGCCGTATGTGGACAGAGACGATAAGATGGTAAAAAAAGAGTATTCATTATATAACGCAAAAGGTTATATTAAACAGCTCGGAGATTCTTATCAGGAAACTATTGATAAGATAGGAATATCAGAGGCTGATGATATTTTTAAGGTAAATGGGACAGACAAACAGATTATAGAAAATGGTGATACTCACAGACCGATAATTGTACTGTTCGGAGATGATAATTCAAGTGCGACCAGCTACAATGATTTGAATGTCAAGTTCTGTAAAGAATTGAATAAAGCAGTAATAAGAATAGACACGACATATACTGACGGAACTGCCGAGACAAAATATTACAAGATAAAGACATATAACAATAACACATTTACACATTATACGTTTTATGAAGTTGAGTTTGACTGAGGTGTATCACAAAATGACGAAAGGCGGGGCTGATTTATGAATAAGAAGCTTTCAAAACTTTTTTACAGAGGGATGTGGCACAGAAAAAAAGAAGTAGCCGGTGTGTGTATAGCGACAATGCTGGCATCATTTTTTATAACATGTATATTGCTTTTTCAGGAAAATATGTATCAATGGCAGGTGGCGGAGAATTTTATGAGATTCGGAAGCTGGTTTGTAATGCAAAGCGGTGGAGAGCCATACAATACCTTGAAAGATAGTATTTATCTTGATGAACCTGTAGAAGCCGGAGTATACGGTACAATTTATAACAGAAACTGGGACAAGGCAAGAGGGTGTATAGGTTACATGACACCTGAGTTTATGGAACAGGCTAATATAGAACTTGATAAAGGAAGATTGCCTGAAAATGAAAATGAGATAGCCTGTGACTGGACGACACTCGCAAAACTCGGATATAACGGTCAGTTGGGACAGGAAATAGTAATAAAATATTATCAGAATGACAATAAAAGCCGTGAGGACCCGGAAAGACAGGCTGTATACACACTTTGCGGTGTGTTCGGAGATTATTCAGATGTATGGGAATACGGAAAATATATCCCATGCGGAGTAATAACGAAGGAAGCATGTGAACAGCTTGATTCAAAAGAATCCAAAGTGTGGCTGTACAGCCTTAAAAATACAGTAAGAAATAAGGATTACAACAGTATTTATAATGAACTTCAGGACAACATAACATCAAAGATTTTCTATAATACAAGTGTGTATGATTTTGAGGCGTGGGGACCGAAAGATATTTATAATTATATTTACATACTTGTAATGATAATCGGAGTTGCATCCCTTACTTATCAGGTTATAGGTTATCAGCACGGCAGAAACAGATTTTATAAAAGAATACAGCTTATAGGTGCGTCAAAAAAACAGGTACATATGATGCGTCTTATGGAAAATGTCACAATACTAGTTGCTGCGGGTGTGCTTGGAAGTTTTATTGCAATGTTTGGAGCGAGAGCTTTGTGCTGGTATCTTGAATGGTATAAAGGAATTTCATTTTTTAAGATTACAGCGGCCATTATTTTAAAATGTATTCTGACTATATTAATTGCAATTGTTATGTCAGAGCTTGTCAATGTAAGCATGATTAGGAAAAGTTCAGGTGTCTGGACAGAGAATTCAAAGAAGAAAAGCAAATCAAAAGTTTCTTATAATTATAAAGGAAAGCTTACAAAGAATAATCTTACATGGCAGATGCAGGTAAGAATATCAAGAAGCAGTGGATTGGGACAAAGACTTGGTGTCCGGATTTTCTCGCTTGGTGTCATGGCGGTTATAATTTTTTGTTTCCTTAATATAAGCAATGCAGTTAAAGATTATAAGTCTATTGAGAATATGTATGATATGACGGGTTTCCAGCAGTCAGACAGGAGCCTTGAATATACACTTCCAATGACTACAATGTATTCTTTAGAAAATTATATAGACAACAGCAATATGGATACAATGAAGTATCTTCTTCAGAAACAGGTACCGCTTATTACAAGAGATGAGTATATCACAAAAGAGCAGGAGAATAACGAAAAAGCAAAGAACGGCATATATACTTCTGTAAAATCTAATGAAGAGGTGGTAAGACAACTCGATATAACAGTACATGATATATATTGTAAACCTGGAAATACAAGTCTGTTAAAAGGAATAGATAAATCATTTCTTGATAAAGTAGAACAGTTAAATGGAGTAGAGAGCATAACATATTCATGTTTTGAGTCTATGCGTAACTGGACCTGGGATAGTATGGATTATGAAAAAATGGGGGCAAGACGTTTTTCAAAATCTTCATCCAATTCAAAAGATAAAATGACGGGATATGCAGATAAATATCTTTATACAACATATTATCTTGATGCGGACGAAGTATTATATGACAGATTAAAACAGTATGCAGGAAGCGGATTTGACTATGATTCATTTGCGGACGGAGAAAAGATAATTGTGTTTGTTGATAAGAATCCATATGAGCAGTATGACGATTCTATAAAGGAAGGAAGTAAAATAAACTTTCATTATTATAATGTACTTCTTCCGGGAGCAGATAGAAAGATGTCGTCAAGTTCTTATTTTAATATATTTGATAGAGGTAAAGATGATGTAGAATATAATTTCTTTTACGATGCTGCAATTGAAAAACACCTTGAGGATAAGATATATGACTATCAGCTTGTGACATCAGGAAGAGGAAGAACTTATCAGAGTTTATTAAGAACAGACTATGGGGCTTCATCAGAATATCTCGGTCTGGAATATGATATGAAATATGGTACATGCGTATCACCTGAAGCTGCAGGAGTTGTGTATGTGACTGATGAAATAAAAAATGAACTAAAAGACATTATTCCGGATTTTGGATATTATACAGCAGTTGCATCCAAGAAACTCGCTGAGACAGAATGTGAAAAACAGAATGAACTTCTTGAAAAAATTTACGGCGAAGAATTGCCGGAAGAATTGAAGTGTGAACTTAAAGATAATACATTTACAATAAAATATAATATCGCTGCTTCTTATTCAGCAACTGATAATATTGTACAGATTTACTGCAAGTCAAATGATGTAATATTTACAACCAATTCTGAACTTAAAAGTGAGTACCGCACGAATGTGCTTAATGCATTTCTTGAATACGGCATAACAATGCTGGCGGTAATTATAATTAATCTTCTTATTATAACGGTGCTTACAAAGAACCGGATTGAGAACAGGACTGACAAAATAGTACTGTTAAAAAGACTGGGGGCAGGCAGGTCAAGAATTGTCCGTATATTTATGATAGAAGTGTTGCGTGAATCGCTGTGGTGCGTATTTACGCTTCCACTTCAAATGATAATTCAGTTTATTGTATACAGAAGTCAGATTAAGAAAATATAAAGGAGTTGTGGTTATTATGGAAAATATAATTTTAAATGCAGCAGGAATTTCAAAAACATACCATGCAGGTTCGGTTGATGTAGAGGCTTTGAAGAAAAGCGATGTATTATTTAAAAAGGGGGAGTTTGCGGCTATAGTTGGAAAGAGCGGTTCAGGCAAGTCTACACTTTTAAGGATAATAGGAACTATGGACAGACCTGATGAAGGAACTGTGGAAATTGAAGGGATGAATGTGTTTGAGATGAAAGATAAACAGCTTTCAAAGTTCAGGCGTGAGAAGATAGGCTTTATATATCAGGATTACAGCCTGTTTCCTGAATTTACAGCGTATGAAAATATTGTAGTTCCGTTTGCACTTGACAATAGGAATGCATCTGAAGAAGAGATTGATGGAATACTTGAATCACTTGGAATATCACATTGTAAAGGAAAATATCCTTCACAGATGTCTGGTGGCGAACAGCAGCGTGTGGCAATTGCGAGGGCAATTGCCACGCACCCGGCTGTAATATTTGCAGATGAACCTACAGGCAATCTTGATGCCGAGAGTGCAAAAATAGTTGCAGATATGCTTTCAATGGCATCAAAAAAATATAACCAGACAATAATAATGGTGACGCACGATATGCAAATGGCAGACCATGCAGACAGAGTTCTTACAATTGTAGACGGCAATGTGAAAGAAGGAAAATCATATTAAGATTGTACTAAAAAAAGAACAATAAAATTTATTGATTTTATCAAACTTATCATGTATACTATCACTTGCTGTGACATTGATAGCGTAGAAGCGTGAGGTTGCTGCCGCAAGGCAGGTTTTCCGTGGAGCGAATGTCAAGGCCGGTATTAACCGGCAGATGAACCTGGCGACAAGTCACTGTACAAATATTAATCATCTGCATGAGCAGAGATGACACGCAGTTATTGAGATGAGAATTTTCGATACGCGTGGGAGTGTGTACAGTCACCGC
>ERZ779705.179-NODE-179-length-65980-cov-3.577611_pt1 | contig 65980 bp, 84 predicted proteins | sample MGYA00511385_ERZ779705 | MGnify/ENA primary metagenome ERZ779705 (study PRJEB29588, sample SAMEA2145301) | human gut metagenome | biome: human gut; feature: human-associated habitat; material: faeces | place: Denmark | collected 2008/2010 ... | reverse complement strand
CCGCGTTCTTCATCAGCAACAGCCACACGGGTAATCTGCGCTTCGCCGGCTGCCAGCCAGAAGCCCGCATAACCGACAAGCTTGCCGGCACATTCCATTACCAGATAGGTAGTCAGCTCGTTGGCTATTTCATTACGCAGCATATTTTCATTCCAGGCATCATAAAAGGATTGTGCTTCTATGGCAACCAAAGCCGGAATATCCGCTTCCGTCATTGCTCTGAAGCTTATTGTTGCTTGTGCTTCTTCTCCCACAATTCCTCAGCCTCCGATCTTCTGATATAGTATGGCTCCAGGCCAAAAATTTTCTTATCGTTTTCTGCATCAAATTCCGCCAAGGCAGCCAATGCTACAGAGCTGCCTTTAGGCATACGCAATGCTTCCGGTGCCACGCTGATAAAATCAGGCAGACCGTTTTTCGCAAGCTTGCTGCACTCGCCCAAAAGCAACGCAGGGGTTCCCTGCAGCGCAATTCTTTCTAATGCTTTTTCCGCACTGACAACCTCAACAGGTGCCAGCTCCACAAGCTCACCGTTGCGCCATTCGTACAAGGCCTGATAAAAATTACCCTTTTGCGCATCCAGCACCGGTGACAGCACCCTGCCCTCAAGCTGGATATTATAAGCCAAAGCCTTTAAAGTATCAACACCGTGCAGGCAGCACTGCCAGCTATAGGCCATAGCCTCTGCCGTTGCCAGACCGATACGCAGGCCGGTAAAGGAACCAGGTCCCATGCTTACAGCCAAAAGCTCGATGTCCTGCTTTTGTACACCGGTACGCTGCAGCAGCTGGTCTAATTGCGGCAGCAAGCCTTCGCTGTGTGTCATCCCCATATTTATCGTATATTCAGCTAAAATTTCCTTATCACGGCATAATGCAATCGTGCACACCTTAGTAGCCGTATCAATTGCCAAAGTCAGCATCTTTTTCTACCTCCCGCAGCAGTTTTTCATATCTTTCACCCTGAGCCTGCAGCACAGCACGACGGCCTTCACCATCATGCAGCAAAGTAATCTGCAGATATTCCTCCGGCAGCTCATCCTTGAACAGTTCAGCCCATTCAATCAATGTTACGCCATCGCCTCCGGCATATTCCTCAAAGCCGATGTCCTCCAGCTCCTCCGGACGGTTGAGGCGATATAAATCAAAATGCCTTATTTCCAGCTCACGCCCCTGATAAACATTCATGATGGCAAAGGTCGGACTGTTAACATCTTCGGCCTCAGCCCCCAAGGCTACAGCAACACCGCGGCTGAGCAGCGTTTTGCCTGCGCCAAGGTCACCGCTCAGGCAGAAAACGTCACCGCTTGCTGCATGCTTTCCCAAAAGCCTTCCCAAGGCTTCCGTTGCAGCGCTGTCCTGCAAATAAAATTCCATAACCAACTCTCCTCACATTTGGCAAGAAAGAAATCCCCTGCCATAGTAATCAATAATTTGAAAAAGCGGCACCAGACTTACCAGTACCGCTTCTTTGTTTTTACAATAAAGTCGTATTACGCGTCAGCGGATCCTCAATATCCATATGACCACTCAAGGTAATAGCCTTTTTACCTTCTATCAGAATTTGTACCCGCTTAATTTCAGGAAATTCTGTCAAGGTATTGGTAATAGCGTAGCAAAGCATCATCTCACCATAGGATCCTTGTCCCTTCTTTGCCAGCTCGCGCGTAAAATCAGCATAGGCAGTGCCGTCCTGCTCAATTTTAAGACTGCGCACCTTAGTACCGATAGGTACAACATCATCCATTTTTGCATCCTGCGGCTTAGTAGTCACCAAGGCAATCAAAGCATTTTCCGGCAAACTTTTGCCGTTATCCTTCATCGTAATTTTTTCCGGCAACAGCTTTTCGCTGCCATCGGAAGCTGCACGATAAACAATAAAGCTGATATCCTTTTTTTCCTGTACCGCAGCTGTTGCTGCATTCTTGGCATCCTCTTTCGGCGGAACATTTTCACTGCAACCGCTTGCTATTACTGCACACAAAAGCAGCATCAATAAAATTAGCTTTCTCATTACTTGCCGCCTCCGTATTATGCAAAATATTTTTCAATGCCTTCAGCAATCAGACGAGCTGTTTTCTTTTGGAACCATTGTCCCTTCATCAAGGTCAGCTCCTTTTCATTGCTGATGAAGCACATTTCTACTAAAACTGCCGGCATACTGATACGCTTGATAACATAAAAGTTTGCCTGACGTACACCCAAATCATCTACACCGAAATTAGCAGCCAGCTTATTTTGGATATTTTTAGCTAAGCGCAAATCATTATCGGTTTTCGGATAGTAGTATGTAGAAAAACCACCAACATTTTTATTGACCGAAGAATTGACATGCAGGCTGACAAACATATCCGAATTATATTTTTCGCCAACGTTTACACGTGCCTGCAGTTCCTCTGCATCACTGGCATTAGGTCCGAATACATCAACATCGGTAGTGCGCGTCATATAGACCTTGGCACCTTTATCTTCCAGGATTTCCTTAAGCATTTTGGCAATTGGCAGAGTAATATTTTTTTCCTTCGTACCATCACTGCCTATAGCTCCCGGATCGCTGCCGCCATGGCCTGCATCTAAGGTAATAATTTTACCGTCAAGACCGCCGCTTGTGCGGAACCTGCCGTTTCCTTTGATTACCGCAAGCTTATCAGCGTCAGATTTATTTACTTTTGTTTCCGTTTTGGCAGCAGCAGTATTTTTCTTATTATCGTTTTTATTTTTACTGCTGCTCTTCTTTTTATCCGCTTTCTTATCCGCTGCGGTACTTGTTTTTATAACGGTATTTTTCTTGATACTGCTGTTATTTTTTGTCGGACGGTTGCTTACTACCGGTCTGTTGCTTACAACGGTGGTTGCAGCACCGGAACCACTGTAGGAAGCCTGGCGCGGCATAACATCAAGCACTACACGGAAGGGACGGCCTGTTGCAGAATCCTTCTTTAAGACGAAAGCCTTATAGCTTTTTTCCAGCAGACGCTGTTTCAGCGGTACACGCACCACCGTATAGCTACCTTTATCCACAATTTTCAAGGAATCAGCCAAAGAGCTTTTTACAGCCTTACTATGCGGCACCTGCGCTCCCTTATCGGCATTCACCGTCAGATTCAGCGTATCGCCTTCCATATCAACAGCATAGCCTGCAGTATCCGTTACATCAACAACAATACGCAGAACGTCTGCTTTATTGACACCCCATTTTACATCTGTTATCTGCGCCGCCTGAGCAACCGCGCCTAAAAGCATACAGCAGGCCAGCAGCGTCAGCAGGAAAATCTTGCGCAATAGTTCCACCTCGCAAACTTACATACTCTTACTAAAGATTTTACTTCAACAGTTTATTTTAACACTAATTACATAAGTCTGTAAACAAAATTACCGTTAAAGCATTAATTGCCCTTCAGAACCTCATGACGGGCCTCCGGCAAAAACTGCGCCAGCTCGCCTGCTGCCAGCCCGATATCAATACCGCTGATATCCGCAGCCTTTCCGTGCAGGTAAACCCCGCACACAGCAGCCTCCTGCAGAGTAATCTCCTGCGCTGCCAGACCGGCAATAATACCTGTCAGCACATCACCGCTGCCACCTGTAGCCAAAGCACTGGAGCCGGTGCTGTTTACATAAACGCTGCCATCCGGGCAGGCAATAACGGTCGGTGCTCCCTTGAGCACCAGCACAGCATTCCATTCCTGAGCATATTGCGCAGCAATATTGATACGGTCAGCATTAATTTCGCTGATTTCTTTACCGATAAGACGTGCCATTTCACCCGGATGCGGAGTCAGCACCTTAGCTGCCTGCATCTGTGCAAGAATTTCCGTATGTCCCTGTAATGCTGTCAATGCATCCGCATCAATAACAACAGGTACCTGCACCTGCAGCAGGATATCACGCACTACCTGCTGTGTACTTTCACTTGTACCCAAGCCTGGGCCGATTGCCAGTACATCGGCAGCATTAGCATTTTTCACTACATCGCCTGTTGCGCCGCCGCCAAGAATACCGGGCATACGCTCCAGCAGTCCGTGCACCATAACCTCTGTAAGCTTGCCTGCCAGCACATCACGGCTGCTGAGCGGAGTATAAAGCGCTACAAGGCCTGCACCAGCCTTTACTGCGGCGTAGCTGCTCAAAGCAGCGGCACCGGCGAAGCCGGGGCTGCCGGCACAGATAACAGCGCGTCCTGCATCGCCCTTATGCGCATCAGCTTTACGCAGCGGCAGCAGCTCACGCACAATATCGTCTGTCAGACGATATTTTTTGCTGGCACATTCCTCTACCATTTTTGCAGGCATACCTATATCTGCCAGCTCAATATCACCGCAATACTCACGGCCGGGATAGAGCAAAAGACCGGTTTTTAACAAAGCCATCGTCACGGTTTTATCCGCACGTACAGCATTTTCAGAAACAGCACCATTGTCTGCATTTACACCTGTCGGTACGTCAACTGCTACAATATATTTTTCGCTGTCATTCAGTAATCTGCAGGCACGCAGCAAATCGCCCTCAAGCTCGCCATGAAAGCCGGTTCCTGCTAAAGCATCAACCAAAATATCAGCCTTCGCAGCAGCAAGCTCAGCTACTACCCAGTCATCCTCGCCGGCAATAACCTCTACCTTAGCATCAGTTTTTTGCAACATCGCAAGCTCTGCCGCAGCATCACCTGTCACAGCCTCGAGTTCCTTGCCTACAACAAAAACGCGCACTCTCGCACCATAATTTTGCAGCCAACGGGCAGCACCGAAGCCATCGCCGCCATTATTGCCGCCACCGCAAAAAACAACTACGCTTTCGCCATCCAGATCATCTAAGCTTTCATTAACAGCATCGGAAACAGCCTGCGCTGCATTATCCATCAATAAGATTCCCGGTACAGCATATTCCGCTGTCGCCAGTTGATCAAGCTGTTTCATTTCCTGTACGTTTACTAATTTCATTTTTCATCCTCCATTATCACATACGCCGTAGCCAGCTCTCTGCTATGGCTTAAGCTGATTTGTATATTTTTTACTCCAAGCTGTTTTGCCAGCATTGCAAAGTGACCGCTAAGCTGCACCAAAGGCTTTCCCAGAACATCGTTGTCTACGGCTATTTCCTGCAGCGAGCCTTCGCGCAGACCGGTTCCCAATGCTTTCAGCACCGCTTCTTTAGCAGCAAAGCGTGCTGCAAAGCTTGCTGCCGCCTGCTGTCCTCTTCTTTGACAATAGGCAGCTTCCTCAGCAGTAAACACTCGCCGGATAAAAGATTCACGCTTTATTGCCCGGGCAATACGTTCTATTTCGATAATATCACAGCCTATGCCTACTATCATTTGCTTTCACTCCTTCACACAGCTTTGTAACTATTATTAATTCTTGCAAGTATATCTAAAATCCTTTTTTTATTTTTGTTTTTCACAAAGATATTGCAAAATTGAAAGAACAGATGCTTTTAATTCAGAAGCAGGCAATCTGACCGTCAGTACGTTTTTCGGTTGCACCGCACAGCACGCCATCCTCATCACGGATAATAATCTGTCCGCGGCCCATATGATACGGATCAGGCTGAACCACAACGTTATGGCCCATACGCTGCAGCTGGCGGATAATGTGGTTAGGAGTATCCTGTTCCACCTCTACAGTTTTGCCGCCAATCCACTGCCATCTCGGCGCATCCAGTGCCTGCTGCGGATTCAAGCCGAAATCAATCATGTTCATAGCAACCTGAACATGAGCCTGCGGCTGCATAAAGCCACCCATAATACCAAAGGCACTCACAGCCTGACCATCTTTGGTCATGAAGGCAGGAATAATGGTGTGGTACGGACGCTTGCCACCCTGCAGTGCATTCGGATGATTTTCATCAAAGGAGAAGTTCTCGGCACGGTCATTAAAGGAAATATAAGTACCTGGTACAACGATACCGCTGCCGAAGCCACGATAGTTGCTCTGAATCATGCTGACCATATTACCTTCGGCATCAGCGGTGCAGAAGTAAACAGTGCTGCTGTAGCGTGGGTCGCCTACAACCGGCTCCAACGCTTTATCATTAATCAGAGCACGGCGGTATGCGGCATAGCGCTCGCTCAAAAGCTGCTCGGCAGTAACCTTCATGTAGTAAGGTTCGGCAACATATTCTTTAGTATCAACAAAGCTTAGCTTCATAGCTTCGATTTGCTTATGCATGCTTTCTACGGTATCGCGCTCGGTAAAGTTATAGCCTTTAAGAATATTCAGCGCCATAAGTACGGTAATACCATGACCGTTAGGAGGCAGCTCCCAGATGTCGTAGCCGCGATAGTTAACGCTCAGCGGTTCAACCCATTCCGGTTTGTAGGCTTCAAGGTCGCTCTTGCGCAGGAAGCCGTTATGTTCTTGCATAAAAGCATCAATCTTATCTGCCAGCTCACCTTTATAGAAGGCATCGCCATAGGTTTCGGCAATCAGGCGCAGGCTTTTGGCCATATCAGGATTCTTGAATACTTCGCCCGGCTGCAGCCAATGACCATTAGGCTCAAAGGTATCAAACCAGCCTTTGAATTCCGGTCTGTCTTTATATTTGGTATAGAAGCCGTCAGCCTCTTCCCACAGACGGCTCATGTTCGGAGAAACAGGATAGCCGTTTTCCGCATAGTTGATGGAGGGTTCCATAACAGTTTTGATAGGCAGCTTGCCAAACTTTTTATGAATTTCCATCCATGCGCCTACAGCACCCGGAACGTTAATCGGCTCAACACCATAGGGAGGAATTTTATCAAAGCCACGTTCCTTCAAAGCTGCGATAGAAGCAGCCATCGGAGCCGGACCGCTGCCGTTAATGCCATACAGCTTGCCCTTATACCAGATAAGTGCAAAGCAGTCACTGCCCAGGCCATTACCGGTAGGCTCAACTACAGGCTGACAGGTTGCAACAGTAATAGCGGCATCAATTGCGTTACCGCCCTTAAGCAAGGTTTGCAGGCCTGCGGAAGCAGCCGTAGGATTACCTACGCATACCATACCATTTTTAGCATAAACAACACTACGTTTAGAAGCATACGGATAATTTTGTGCATCAAATTTCATTGCTATTCTCCTTTACCAACTTACAGGAATTTCTCTAAAATACCGGCAGTAATTACCGAGAAGGTAGTAACGGTAGCAAAACCGCCTACAAGATATTTCGGCATAATTGCGTCGTTGACAACCTGCCTTTCCTCTTCCGTTTCGCCTGTAGCGATAGCAATTTCGTTTGCTACCAGATAGGTTGCTGGGAAGCCCAAAAGCTGCATTACGGCTACGCCCATAGCCAGGTTTCTGTTGCCCAGGATTTTCCACAGCGGCAGAATATAGAAGAACAGGAAAAGTACAGCAAATACCACGATAAATACCATAATGGTATTAAAGCTCAATACAAGCAAATCACTGACTTTAATTTTTGCCAGAGAAGGAATAATTACCCCAAATACACCAACGTTAAAGATACCGGAGGATTTTGCATGATCCAGGATTTTCAGTGGAACAAGGCCGGTGCTGCCAATTACTGCACCTAAAATCAAAGACCAAATAGTAGCGCTCAGACCGGTATATTTTCCGATAACGAATGCCAGCCAACTGAAGAAGGCTGCGATAGTCAGAGAAGCAAAAGGACCATAGAATTTTTTGTGTTTTTCAAAGAAGGTTTCTTTAGGAGCTGCACCGCCATGCACCTCTTCCTTCGGTGCATAAGGATTAACACCGGTACGACGGAATTCCGCCAATGCTTCCTTAGCAGCACGCAGGCCAAAGTAAGAAGCAACAGGAGTACCAACGAATTTTTGCACAGCGTACAAAACAGTACCCAAAGCAGCAGCCATAGCAAAGCCTTTATCCATAGCAGCGCTGGTCATAATCTGAGTAGCAATGATACCGCCGTTGATAATAGGAAGGCTGACAATAGTTTCCTGATAGCCGATTACGGGAATCAGAACAACGCTGCCGGCAATCAAAACAATCATGGATAAAACAGCAACTGCAACTGTGCGCCATTCAGCAATCAGCTGCTTAATATTCAGGCTGGTACCCATGCTGAATACTACGAAAATCAAAGACCATTTACCAATGTCGGTAAGACCGGCGAGCTTAATAATATCCGGCGGCAGAACACCTGTCATAAAACCAACAAGGAAAAGCATCAGGCTGACAAATAAAGCAGATACCTTTGCCTTTGTCGCAACGCCTAAAACGTCACCAATGCCAAAAATCAACAGGCAGATAAATAAATAAAAAAACATACTTGTAAACAAAACAATACCCCTTTCAAAACATATATACTATTTCAGTCCGAAAATAGTCCGATTTGTCTTAGTATATATGTTTCATAGGTTTTTGACAAGCATAACATACATTTTTGCGCAAAAATAATTACAAGTGTTTCTTACATTAGAGTAAAGCACAATTCTAAAATATCTGATTATAGTGTTTGGGAAGACAAATAGTATGCATAAACCGTAAATTCCTTTGAAATACCGAAAGCATTATGAGGTGTGCTATTTTCGTTTACTACGACTACTGAAACAAAGCGCTTAGTTAAAATTACATTTTCAATCCGAATCAGCTTAGCCGGGAAATACAAAAACTCCGCAACCAAAACAGTTGCGGAGTAATTTGTGCGATTTGTATTTGTGATTGGTGCTTGACAGTAAACCAAAAATTAACGTTTGGTAAATTTAATACCCTTATTTTAAGCCATTCTTTACGCTATTTGTTACATACCTGTTGCATACTATATGTACTTTATATGTGCTCATATCGCTTTAAGGCTTACAGTTAGGCTTCCATCTGCGCAAGCCACAAGTCAAACACCTTGCCTTCCGGTGCGTCAGGGTCGCGCATATAGGCTTTTGCTACACGGATATACATATTGATGTCGCTGCCGTAAATCTCGGAGTAGTCGGAGTAGAGCATATTCATGACATAGTACCAATCAGCTTTTTGTGTTATGCCTTGCTGGTCTGCAAGCTGACTTGTCTGCTCATATGTCCAATGCTCGCCGCTAGAGCCGTCAACATTCTTCATTCTGGCAACAGCTTTCTTCGCTAGATGCTCGTCAAAATGAGGGCCATAAGCCACACAATGCAGCTTATAAGCGGTGTCCCAAAACAGCCTCGGGCAGCGGCCGCGGATTTCCTCCAAAGCTTCACAAACTATTTCTTCCATCTCTTCTATCTTTACTGGGTCGGCGCTTACCTTCTCCCAATATTTCTTTAGTTTGTGCATAACGTCGCCCCCTTACGCCATTTTTACAACGCTCAAAGATACATTGCTGATAGTGCCTGCTGCCGTAGCCTGCACCTGCAACGCTGCATTATTATCAATCACACAGCAACTAGGCAATACTCTAAGTAATGTAGCAAAGGAGATATTATAAGTATCACCTGTAGCACCGGTTACTGTTGCTTCTGCTCCCGGTACTGCTACACCATTACGAAGAAGATTTAAACCTATATCGCCTGCCGCAGTCGGGGTAATATCAGCGTTCAAAGTCACAAGGTAAAGTCCCTGGATAAGGTTAACGCTTGTACTTCCTGCCGTATGCTTAATAGATACGCCAGTCAGAAGATTGTTAGTAGGAAAGCCGACAAAGCCGTTCGCTGCAACAGTCTGCGCCGCCGTTGCAACAGTTGTTAATGCAGATTTTTGGTTGCAAATCATTTGTTTTCACCTCTTTTATCAAAGCAATAGGGACGGCTTGCACCGTCCCTTGCAGTGCAGTTAATGCACATAACTTATTATTTTAGCCTGCATTATAAGTACAGCCACAAGCGCCAGCTACGTTAGCAGCGATGCTCTGATACGGGCTGTTGGTAATATAAGCGGGCTGCGGATAAGGTCTTAAAGTGCCGATAAGGGCAGCGCTCTGTGCCTGTTGACTTAATTGGAAGTTAGCGGTCTGCAAGTCGCGGTCGCGGTCTGCCAGTTTGTCGCGCAGGTCTTGGATTTGGTTGGCAATCAGAACTGCCCTGGTCTTTTCGCCGTCCTCTTTTACTGCGTTGACAATATCGCAGGTATTACGCGCGTTCTCATAGCGCACTGCGTCAATGTTACGGTTAGTTTCGCAGCAGCACTGCTGTTGAGCAAAACGATTTTCGGAAAGCTGACTGCCTAACTGATAACCGGTCTGCATAATATCACGTTGCACACCGTTAAAACCATTCAGCATAGTGCTGTTCTGAGCGTAGAAGCCATCACATAAGCCATTCTGAACGCCGCGAATACCTTCTTTAATATCCTGCATAGAAAATTGGTCCGCAATTTGGTCACGTGTCATGCTGCCATTTGCAAAAATTTCAGCACCCATATTGCCGCGGTTATTCCAATTACCGCCCCAGCCGCCCATTAAGGCAAAGATAACAATAATCCACATAAACCACATACCGCCGCCCCAGCAGTCACCGTAGTTGTTGTTTCGATTCATGTCCATTACCGGAACAATGTTTGCACCTTCCATGATAAAATTTCACCTCCAGGAATTATATGTAAAGCTCATTGCGCGCATTAGAGCTTTAAACCGAATTGACTTAAAAACTGAGTAAACTGTTCGTCACTCATGCCACGTTGCCTTGCAAGGTTACGTACAGTTTCTTTTAACTGTGCTTCATTCTTGCCTTGCCCCATTTGCATTGCGCGGCTCATCATAGGATTCTGCTGTGCTAATTGCGTAAGCATCATCATAGGATTACCGCTGTTCTGTAACATTGCCATTATCTGCATCGGGTTCATGGTTCATTCCTCCAATCTGCTTTTCCAATCTGTCCACACGTTCTACTAATCTATCTACAATGTTTTGTTCAGCATACGCAGGCTGCTTCTGCGAATTGTTGATTTGGTATACTCTGAAAATCGGCAAGCCGTCCAAGCCTATAAGCTTTTCATAAATCTTGCCTTCGGCAGGGCAAGGGAAGAAAGTGCTCGTTCCGTCCAAGTCAATTTGAGCTGCCTTTGCTTCATCCATGCTGGTAACAATTCTGCCTTTCAATGCCATAGGCATAGGCTGCTGCATAGTTGGCTGGTACATCTGCTGCTGTTGTTGCTGCAAATAATTCAGCCGTTGCTGCATCTGCGGTGTTGCGCCCATATAAGGGTTATATTGTCCGTACATACTTATCACCTCACTTATAGTTTAGCTGTTTTTTAGCAAACCAATCCCTACAAATTCCCCATAAAAAAAGAACCGCCATAAAAGGCGGCTCGTTGCATTTAAAGGAATGATAATACATTTGTTATTTGTTTATACGCAGTATTCAATTCCTTATCCACTGTTTTGACAGATACATTCAATTGCATAGCTATCTGATAGTTAGTCAAGCCTTTTACAAATTTCAGCTCGCAAATTTCTACCTGCCGTGGTGTTATCTTTGCTTCTTCCAATACCGCGCTGAAAGAACGCCGCGTTGATGTTTGTAGCCAGTCACGCGTGTTCTTCAGCAGTGTGTCCATTTTATTGTCACCTACCTAAATAAATAAAAGCTATAGCTGTTGCCGCCCATCCAAACAAAGCGGCACAGATTATCTTTCTTTGGAAAGCAATAGTTTCTACATAACCTTTTAATAACATTGTAATAATGCCTGCTGGTATTTGTTCCTTTTCATCCATCGTAACACCATCCAATAATTTTATTTTGCAGCTGCGCAAAGCAAGAAGAATAACGCAGTACCTGCATAAATATTCCGCTGATACTTAATTCTGTTCGTTCTCTTCCGGTCGTATTCCATTTGCTCTATCAACGTCTCGTATAATTCCTCGCTGCGCTTCAACGATTCCTTTGCATTCACTAATGAGCGCTTGGAGTTCGTCAGCGCTTCTTGCGTTAGAGTGAGCTGCTTCTTCGCTTCGCTTAATTGCGTCAACAGAACTGCTGACGTGTTCTTCTGCTGTTTCAATTTCTCGTCTGCCAGATTCAATTTCGCTTCCAGCAGATTCGTTTGATTTTTGAATTGATTCCATTGTTCGATTGACATTGTTATCTGCTTGGGTGCCGCTTCCGCCGTGCCAGCGCCAGTACACGTCATTACAGATAAGCAGAAGGCCAGCAACAATAAGACTAATCTTAACGGCTCTATCAATCTTGCGTCTTGTTTCATCTTTCATTATTACCTCATGTAAATGTCTATATTTGTAAAATATAATAAATCGTGTCAGAAGCACAAACTTCGCCTACAAGCGGCTTTAGCTCGCCGTAGGATAAATCATAAGCGGCACTAAATTTAAAACGCTCATAGGCGAAGTATTTTTGTGCAATTTGCGCCTTCTTGTAGAAGATTGTTATTATGTGCCTGGTAGTTTGTTATAATCCGAAATAATGGTGCAGCGCGCCAAGAGCAAAGCCTAAAACAAGGCCTACTAAAAATTTCTTGTCAGCAACAAAAGCTTTTAATTCTTCCATGATTTCACCTCCTTATCTTCCATTGCCAGCATAGCCATAAGCAGGTATGCCGTATGGTGTTGTCAAATCAATGCCGGCAACATACTCATAAGTAATACGTGCTCTATTGGCATAACCTGCTCTATACATCTCACCAACATCAGCAGCAATCCAATAGTAATTCTTAAACAGTTTGTAAAGTGCCTCCAGACTACGCAGGTTGACGCGCTCAAAACGATTCTCTAAAAAACGCTTTACAACATAAGTGCTAGTTGGGCACCACATACCAGCATAAATAAGGCAGCGTGTATCGTCCAACGTCGGCACCTGCTGCAGCACATCGACGTATTGCAGGCAGTCACGGGAAAGCTGTTCCAACTGTGCCTGCTGTCCTGCTTCACTTCTTAACAACTCTTTAAGCATCGGCAGCTCGCCGCTTGCTTTAATATCAATATAAGTTCTGCCAATAAATTCTTCACCGCCGGGAATAGCTCTCAAAAGCTCATCGGCTCTATTCCCTTCCCATTGGCTCACACCGATTGACGGGTAATTATAGGCGGTTGATTTGGCGATGCTGTCATAACCGCCCTCGATGCCTGTCGCGATTAAGCCTTTGGCGATTTCCGTTGCAAGATTTTTGTTCCAGTCCATAGCTATCACCTCACTCACTTTTTAAGCAGCGGTTGGAAGTCTTCTTATATACATCCTCATACATCTCTTGCTTGTCGCCGTTATAGGTGTACTCCGCATAGATGCCATCACCGCTCAAGGTCGTAGACAGTAACGCCTTATAATTCTGCAACGTCTTGCACGCCCAGACCACAAACACATTCTCAAGGGTAATATGCTCTTTGCTATTATGGTTGTACCACTCTACTAATTTGTTTTTACACACGGATTCAAAATGTGCCATACCTGTAATAATCATTGTTTATTCCTCCTTCGTGATTTTAAAAGTTCTCGTTTCAATCGCCTTGTTCCCCAACTGAACCAACAGCAGCGCTACCATGCCCAGCGTGCAGCTTTCGTAGTTGCCCCAAGTGCGGGCAAAAAACGCCAGCCACAAAGTCACCAGCACCCAAACAACAAAGCCAATCACAGCGCAGATTCTGCCTACGCTGTAAGCGTTATCGTTCTTTTTCAACATGTTAATCAATTTACGCATGACACTTACACTCCTTGCATTTTTCATCATGTCCTTTTAAATCATAGTTAGGCAGTTCATTTAATTGCTCCATTAAACTATCAATGACGCCATTATCTCCAAGCGCCTCGTAACTCCGGTAGCAGGCGTCGATGCTTTCTTTTGCGTAGATTGGTATCCAGCCTTTATCCTGGACATAGTGATTATAAGCCTGGATTATTCTGTCGCGGAGCAACGCTTGTAAGCCTGCTTTTAGTGCGTCATTTTCTTTTTTCTTTTGACGGTACATGGTAATTAGCAGCGTTATTACGCCACCGAACACAACGTTAATCACGGAGTTCAACGCCGCATCTAAAGATTGTTCTATCATCTGCTACACCCCTATAATTAAACTTTAAATATCACGGCTTCTACATCTGCTGCCGTAGTTGCTGCCTCAACTTTTTCTTTTGTTACACGATATGCAATATGCAGTTTGTTTGAGCGCACCGCCACGGCAGCAATAATCATCTTTAAATCGTTAGCAGTTACTGGCGTATCGGCATTATCTGCCGTGGTCCACTCTATTGTAGCTCCCTCGCCTTGCAGTTCCAGCGCAATAATTGCAGCGCTGATTCGGTCACGGGCTTTACTGTCAAAGTCATAACTATGTCCATTGTATTCAATGGGAGTAACCTCTGCTTTATCACGCTGATATTTCAGCTCTGTAATCTTACGTTGCTTAATTACTTCTAAGGGTTCTTCCTCATGCGTAACAGTAACATTTAATTCTGCCAAGGCTTCCTCGGAGATAGAAAGAGGTATAAAGATACCTTCCTGCCCTAAGGCTTCTGAAAGTAGGTAAATGTTAGAATAGGTTTGGTCTTTATATTTATATTTTGTTTGCATTTTGTTTCTCCTTTGCTTAATAATCTTCAACTGTGGGTGTCATCGCATTTATTGCTTTACCCCATGAAAAAGTTACACCATCTGTTGTATAATAACAGTCAAAATGCAATGTATAGGTTTTATTTGGGGTTACACCTACAATAGAATCAATATCTACGTGGTTTATATTTTCAAGCATCTCACATTCTGAAATGCCTTCACCCCAAATTTTATTATTTATTGTATTTTTAATATTTGCATAAAAACTTGAATAATCTTCGGTACCTTCAGCATAGTCAACTACTGCAACCACTTTGATTCTTTTAATCCCCTTTGGAACAGTAAAAGAAATTGTTTTATTATCTGCTTCCTTAAAAGTCCAATGCTTGCTACCATCTTCAACCTTTACTTCACTTTTTCCCATCATCATTCTATTAAGTCCCATTATACGTCACCTCCTAACTTGTTAGCTTGTACAATGCTCGTCAACGTACCTCCACTATCTTTGCTCATCCAAATGTTAAGGAGCAATCCTGCACTTGTAATAGCTACGTCACTTGCGCTACCAACATATTTTAATTTTCCTGCATTACTTATGGTCAAACTGTAATCTGCATTTGCAGCAAAATATGCAGTAAATACGGATGATTGACTAGCACTTAATGCCCCAGCCAAAGTAGCAAGGTCAAGTGTAAATGCACTTGTCACAGCATAAACCATCGTGGAGGTTATAGGTGTATCGGATGTGCTATTGACAACATAAGTAGTGTACTTCTCTCGGTTGAGCATAAGGTCATGGAAATGCTGCTGTGCCGTCCACGTGTTAGATTCCGATGTGCTAACGCCGTCACCACTACTAACAGCAATAGTTACATTACCGTTTTCGTCGGGAGCAGTATTGTTAACGGTTTTAACTACCCCATTAATATCAGCTTTAGTAGCATAAGTTTCAGTAATTACATTGCCTGCGCCATCTTGTGTAGCTCTAGCTGCTGTGCCTGTATAATTAGTAGCATTAATTGAACCTATAGCCTGCGAGCCTTGTCGCCATGCTATTGTAGAGGTTGCACCCATTAAAGCGAAACCAGAGAAAATATCAGTCCCGACTTTATTCAGCAGTGCATTATAGATAGCTTTATTTTGGACAGGGTTAGTGGAAGTATCAGACAGTTCAGCATCAACAGTAACGCCACCATCAGCACCATCTTTACCTCTAGGCAACGTAAAATTCAAAACAACATTACTAGCAGTGCCACTATTGGTAACACTTGCATTACTACCTGCTGCACCTGTAGTCACGCTACCAATCTTGATAGACGCAGCAGTACCTGTATCACCTTTTGCGCCTTTAATATTCACACTTTTGGGGTTAGTCAGTCCAGCTTTATTCGTCCAACTTAAGACACCCTCCGTAGACACACTAGGAACAAACACATTAACATTCTCACTATAATTTTTAGCATTGTCCATGTAGGTTTTTGCATTGTTACTGTAGGTCTGTGCTTCATTCGCGCTGTTTCTTGCAGCAGACGCAAAGTTACTAGCAGTAGTAGCAGCAGACTGTGCCGCTTCCTTGCTGGCTTCTGCGTTGTTTTCGCTAATTTTGGCATTGGCTTCGCTTGCCTTTGCGTTGGTTGCAGATGCCGTAGCGTCAGCCTTGGCGGTTAATGCCTCCTGCTTATAACCACTCGTCAGCTCCGCATTTTCAGCAGCGCTTGCAGCAGATAAGCTCGCGTACTGTGCGCTGTTACCTGCTACGCCTGCTGATTCGAATGCACTATCTTCACTCTTTGCTGCCGCAGTTGCGCTTGCAGCGGCACTCTGTGCTTGTGCTTGAGTCTGCGCGTAAACACCTTGCGCCAATGGCAAAACCTTTGCCGGGTCTTCCGACAATTCAAGTTTTTTTCCGTCGTCGCTAATTCTAAAGCTCTTGCCGTTCTCCCACGGGATTACAGTATCAATATCAGTACTTTTGCTTACACCGATTTTCAAACTTCTGTCGGTAGTATCGGTAAGCTGTTGCGCAATCATCGTCAATTTGTCACCGATTGCCTCAACCTGGTTAAAAGGATATTGGTCTGGCAAATCCGTTTCCTGCGTTACCGGCACTTCCCTATAAATCGTCAGTTTCCAACCTGTCGGCAACGCCGGCGGCCGTTCACTCTCCGGCACTTCTGCGCCGACTGCATAACCTGGATAACGTACAACATTCTTTTCAACATCAACGTAATAATCTTTAGTCAGCAGCTTTTCTTTGCCGTCTGCGTCTGTCAGCATAACTTTAATGTCTGTTCTGTCTAAAATTTTAAACTGATACGCAAACTCTGTTGCATTTCCGTTACCGCTATATGTGATTCTGTTATCGACATGAGCAAGCATAATAGCTCCCCTCCTTTTATTGTTTTTGCCAAAAGAAAAGTAGATATATAAAAATATATCTACTTTTAATAAATTCACTTTAACTAATTATATACCTATTTTCAAAAGGTTATATCTATGCTACTTTGTGAAATCTTTGTCAATCTTTTTTACGTTCGCTTTTCGGTCTGCGTTTGTAAATATCTTGCAGCTCAAAGTCCATATCATCAGCAGCAATATCTATGCTGTTGAATATGATATTGAAGATGCCGCTAGGAACGCCAAGAAATGCACCGCCGACATATGCTGCTTGTTCTATTAACTCGCCGGGTTCTGTCTTGCCTTCCACAACGTCATTCAAGCGTCTTGGAACAGTAAAGCCTTTATCAATCAAGCCTTGCGCCGCAGTCAGTCTGTAGCCATAGTTCCTCATACCTAACAGACATTGTATGCCGATATTTGCAAATTGGCCGTAAGGTCCACCCATAGACAACGGGTAGTTGATAAGCTCTTTTGACAATTTGCGATAGCCGTCCTTGTCTTTCTCAAAAGGAGCAGTCAAAGAAAGCTCTGCAATAGCCACGTTCAGCAAGCACACGCCGAGAAATTTGGCACCAGCAAAAGCAATCAGCCGTTCAGCCATTTCTTTTTTCTCGCCGCTATTCCATAACCTTTTGGCGATATGTGCTTCTCTGTCCCATTGGTTAAACTGTGTGTTGAAAAATCCCTGGAACATCGTAAACAATCTGAATAAGCCGCTATTTCGTTGCATACTTGATACATCATGAATACGGCTGCTGCCTAACGTGCGGCGAATAACAGTGTTCGCAAAGTCTAGTGCTTCCTGCTCTGTTTTGCCTTCGTTGATTTTCTTCATGTATGCTTCTGCAAATACTGGTTTTGCAGTCATCATATCAGTGTAACCTAACAGCATTGCACCATATTTCAGCGTCCTTTTTTCAATCGGGTTAAGGTCAGAACGGTTCTGAATATCCCTTAACGTAATGTCTGGCACTTGCGAACGCTCACGCATAAATGCGCTTTTGGCACAAATAGCGTCTACTTCTGCTCTGCCTTCACTTGTAAAACTGCGAAGTAAGGCTCTGAAAGCGTCGGCATGAGTAAAGCCTTTTGTGCTATTGCCGTAAAGAAATATGTTAGTAGTGTTCTGCATTATCGTTTTAAAATTAAACATAATAGCCGCATTTGTTGCAACATTACGCAAAGCGTCGGCAATCTTCGTAAATGTCTTTTCGGCCATATACGCTGTCTTATTGCCGTATGGGTTAGCGCAAGCCTGCAAAAACTCTCTCAAAAGTCTTACGTTGGTGTCGCCTAAACGCTCAACCATGTTGCGGTAAATATCCTCATCGTTCAGTATCTTTCTGAAATCAAGCATTGTTTCACGATAACAAATATCGTGAATAGTGCTTTTTACCGCCGTAACCTCACTGCCACGCGATAAGTCTACGGGATATTTGCCGCCAATACGTGACTTACTGGACCCGGTATTAGTAGTCAAAGTCCGTTGTGGCGGTCTGTTGCCTTCTTCGGTGCTGTCGATTCTGTCAAATTTTCCGGGCATACTGCCGGTGCGTTTATCACGTTCCAACGGGAAGTAGCCACCGTCAAATACTACGCTTTCGCCGCTTGCAAGCTTCAGCACCAGCGGTGACGCTTCAATCTTCGGCGGCTCAAAGCCTTTTGTCTTGCGATTGACTTCTGCCAGCATAGGCCAGAATTTACTTGCTGCATTGATACGTGCCTGCGCATAGGCAATATCTGCTTTAGTCAGATGCTTACACAAAAACTCTATAAGGTTTTGTTTGGTTTGTAGCATCGCTTCTTCTCTGCCGATAAGCTCCGATTCTTCCACCCATATATCAGAATTTTTTACGCCTACCGGTTTTTGTGAACACAGCCTTGCGGCGTTACTATCACTGCCAAGGTTGCACAGCATAGCAATCAAAGCATGCTTATCTGCGCTACCGCCAAGCTCTTCGTAGTAAATCCTTGTATCATGCGCAATGCCTGCTTTCTTGTCCGGCTCCCATTTCTGTAAAGCATCTATAAGCTCGTTCTGGTAACTTTCAAGCATCGTGCTTTCCATATCTGCACAATGGTTGATTTTGTTGTAAAACTCCCTAGTAAAATAACCTTCCGTCCAATTATCCATCATCAAGAAGAAGTTATCAGCGTTACGCAGTGTAGCTATGATATTTTTAGGCCAGTCAATAATTCGCTTACGCAGGCTCTTTTTACTGTCGCTGCCAATCTCCGCCTCGTACTCTACCGGCAATTCTTGCAGGTGCGCTATCGTATCAGCCTTAACCTGTTCAAAGGCTTCACCGGCAGCAATTTTGTTCATCTGCGTATCCTGCTTTGCAATAGCACGAATGTTTTTCAGTGCGTCGATAACGTCCATATAGTTCGCAAGGCTAAGTTGCGGCGCATTGGTCAAATCATTATTCGGGTTCAGAACAAACTCCGGCATAGAAATAATTTCGTCACCGTACTTTGCCTGCATCTCTGCAATGTAATCGCTAAGCGGCTGCACTTCTCTGCCGTTGGTGTTAAAGTCCTTGCGGTGATAGCCCATACGCTCCAGCAATGCGCACATCTGGAAGAAGTGCTGCTCTGTTCCCCACACTTCTTTCTTGCTGTGCATCTGCTTTCTGACGTACTTTCTTGCGCTTTCAATCTGATGTTTGGCCTTGACTGCTTCACGATACAAAGCGTGATTAATCATCTGCTGTTGCTTATACATAGCCGCTTCTTCCAAAAGGCCAGCTTTCGCAGCCTTGTTTGCATTAGCCGCCGCTCTGCGTTCTGCCATAGCAAATCTTCTCGGCTTCATAACTTCGCCTGCTGGCAAAGTCTGAATATAGCGTTTAGCAAAGTTATCTGCGTTCTGCTTACGCACTTTAGCAATATTCTCACGCTCTTTTTGCTTAATATCCTTGTCGCTTATTTCGTTGAGTGCCTCATCAATAAGCTGTTGTTCAAGTGCCACCACTTCGCCGCTCTCGTCATTATAGAGTGCTTCCCTTGCCGCTTCTCTTGCCTGCTCACGCTCCTGCATGAAGTCGGGGAATCTGCGGTTTACAGCCTTGTCAATCTCTTGACGCACCATAGCTCTTTCACTCGGCGAAGTCAAAATATCCTGCGCCATAGCATCGCCGCTGTCATAGCCTAAGCTGTCAGCCACCCAGTCAAACAGTTCTCTCTGCTCGTTAGACAAGGCACGCTTTTTGCTCATCTCCACAAGGTCGACTTTATCCGGATTAGTTTCAAGCTCGTGCTTCAAGGCTTTAAGCTCGTTAAGCTCTGTAAGCTGCTCACCCTCTACCAAAGTTTCGGCAATCTCCTTCAAGCCTTCCTCATTCTTTAGTTTCGCTCTGTCACCGCCGTTACGAATATAGTTCCTTGCCCAGTTGTCCTGTACGTCGCTGCCTTCATTCTCATTGACGGTGTAACCTTCGACAATCTCCCTTGCCATTTCGTAGCCGCCGGCATAGCCGTTTTCTTCTGCTATCTGGTCAAATAGTTCTTTCTGCTCCTGCGATAATTGGTTGCGCTTACTTTCTTTTACCAGGTCGACACCTTCGGGGTCTGTTTCAAGTCTATGCTTCAACGCTTGCAGTCTGTCCAGCTCATCGACAATATGTTTAAAGTCTGCCTTAATTTCGGCATCGCCATAATCTAAACCGGTGCTACGCAAATCGTAGTAGTCCGCTATATCTTCGCCCCTTGCAATCTTTTCGGCAATTCTTCTGCGTCCTTTTTTGCTGGTCAAGTCGCTTATGTTGCCGCCGTAATCGTGAACGTATCTTGATACCCAGTTGACATTACGAATACTGTCGCCTGCTTCATGGAATACAAGGCCTTCAATATCCGCTTGCTCTAAAGCTCGCTTAGTCCAATGACGTTTTCCATCCTTGCCTATCTCACCAAAATCAACCAAGACTGCGCTCTGGTCCGGTATGCCTGCAAAATCGTTTGCATACTTGCCTTCTGTTCTATTGGTTGCGGCGAAGTAGCCCCACTTGCCATTGATAAAAAACGCACGTTCACTCTTGACTGTATCTTGGTATTCCGCAAGCTCACTTTCTATTCTGTCAGCAATAGGATTTAAAATATCATCAATAGCTCTGTTTGTATCTTTTAATAACTCGTTATAGTTTATGCGTTCGTTGCCATAAATATATTTTCTCGCAAGCCTACGCGGATTAGCTTCTATTGTTTCCCATTCGTTGATTTTCTGCCTAAAGTTAGCATGAGCCATGCCGTGCTCGTCAACAACGAATGTAGGATTCGTAACAGTTTTCTGCCTTGACTTGCTGAACATAGCAATCAGCATATCTTCAGCGTTTGCAACACGCTCTTTAGAAAGTGTGCCGTATGTGTCGACTTCCGCTTGAAGATACTCAACTATCGGATTAAGTATATCGTCAATGCTGGCATTAGTATCGTTCAGCATATCATTATAGTTTGGCAGTACGTTTCCTAAAACGTGCCTGTATTTTCTCGCAATAATCGCAGGATTGGCAAGTTTTGATTCTTGCCCGAATTCCTGCCCGACTTGCACTCTTGCACGATTGACAAGTTCTTGCGCTACTGCCTGCTCAATCTGCGGCCGTATTTCTTCGATGAAAGCAGCCTTTTCAGCTCTGCGCTTTGCGCTGAAATCAGCCATCGCGCGTCTTGTCAGAATATCCACGGCCTTGTCTTTAGCCTTTAAGATTTTATCCTGCAAGGTCTTTTTATTTTTGTCTGATAACTTGGATGTTATATTCTCTGGCAAGCCGCCGAATATGCCCTCCATGCGCGCCATAACTTCAATTTCTTCACGGCACGCCAACATTCTGTCGAATACCTGCCGTACTTCTGGCGTTAATTCTGCTGCATTTTCACTTCTTGCTATCTTACTATAAATAGCTGATAACCAATTAGCGAACCTTTGGAACGCTCCGCGCAGGCCAACACTAGGCGCTTTGCCTTCCATGATGTAGGTTTCAAATGCTTCTGCCAGCTTTTCATGCCCGGCTCTCTTTGCTTCAACGTCACCGCTTGCCCATACATCAGCGTCAATGCCTGCATACTCCATGAGCTTTTTCGCATCAGCGTTTAGTCTTGTGTTGCTGGGGTCTGCCAATGCTTCGTTAATCATGGTTTCCACAAAGTAGTGTCCTGTTTCGTGGATAACTGTACTTGCATCTGCGCCCTTAAAAAGCGTGATAACATAAGTACCATCATCCATTGGGGAAATCATGCCTTTATCTTTCAGTGTACCATTGACAATTTTTTGTTGCTTGTAATTATCTGCTTTTTGTGATACACTATCAGCAAAAGAGGACGTTTTGTTTGAGATACTGGGCTGAGCCTTGAATTGCTCGGAACCCGAGGGCTTGAACGCGTCCTCTATTTTTTTATACTCACTTTCGTTAAAAACATTATGATTATAATATGATAATGATTTATCATTATGTTCTCTTACTGTAACAACTACATAACGTTTTTCACCATTAACATTCAATGCAGAATGAATATAATAAAAATTCTCGTCTGAATGTTTTTCTTTTTGCGGCGCAGATTCTGTAACGAAATTACCATTCTCCATAATTTCACGTAAATAGCGCAATGCAAAAAGTTTTTCTTTTTTAGCGGAAGTGTGTTCCATTTTCTTTCTGCCACTTGTGCCAAATTTAATATTATTTTCTTGATACCCTTTATCTATTCTAATATCACCCAATACACCATTATGAACGCTCGTGCCTTGCAAGTTGTCCCTATACCATGCAAAAGCCTTTTTCTGCAAGCTCTTCAAATCTGAATAGTGTCCCATCTCATTTCCGGTAATATTAGTAGTATAGAATTGCTCTTTTTTAAGCACTCCTCCCTTGCTAAACCAGCCATTCTTTTGTTTAGCTTTGCCGCCATCTTCAAAGCGCAGCTTATTCTTTTGCAGCCACGCAGCAGGATTTTCGGGGTCTGCAATAAGTGCGCGGCTCTCCAGCACTAAGCGCAAATTGCCGGCATGAGATTTATTCATACCTGCTTTAGTAGCGCTGCCAACAATAGCGTCAAGTTCTGTGTCAAGCTCCGCGCTTGCCTGCCTGGTTAAGTTGTACCCTTCTCGCAGTTCTTTGCGTGTCTTTGCACCGCCGTCCGACAATTCGCCATTGCTGTCAAAGTACATATTGTCTTTCGTAGCTTCAAACAGTGCATTGTCTTTAGCCATAGCCGCCGTAAACTTGCCACGGCTAATGTCTATATCCTGCCCAAGCTCCGCAGCCGCTCCGACTTCTTCTTCGGTAATTCCTAATTCCTCAAAAAGTTTATTGTTGCTGCTGGTCTGCTTGTAGCCTTCCAAGTCCTGTGCTGATACAGTAACAGTATCGTCCTCAAAGTTAGGATTGTTCGCTTCAATTTCAGCCGCCGCACGCTCCGGGTTAATGCCTGTTTCTCTGATTCTTTCAGCATCTGCTACTAACTTTGCCTTGCGTTCTTCGTTGGCTTTCAAAGCGACGTGCTCAACAGCACTGTCAACGGCAACGCTTACGCCGCTAACACTGCCGCCAAGAATAGCACCGATAAGGCCGCTATATCCTGCTTCCTTCAAGTTCTGCTGCCAGTTCTCGCCCCACTTCTCTGCAAGTTTGGCAGTGCTTGCGCCGGGGTTCTTTGCCCATAAGTCCGTAGCTTGCTCCGGGAATTCCTGTAATGCTTCGGTAACACCTTCTTCAAGGCCACGTTTGGTAACTTCCCATATCTTAGCTTTCAGCCCGCTACCGGCAGGCATCTTTTTAAGCAGTCTGCCAAGTGGCAGTTCCTCTAATACCGCTTGCGGAATTGCGTTCATCAAGCCTGCCTCTGCTGCTCTGCTTGCGCTTACGCCCTCTTTGCGCAGTCGCAGGTATTGTTCGCCGCTGATGTTGGCGCCATTGTAAAGCATACTGATAGCGTGTACAGTTTTTGCAGTTGCACCGGCAGCGCCTACACCTTTAGTCAGCGCAAGTTGCACTAAAAGCTGAATACCGTTTTCAGCCAAATCATAACCAAGTTGCCCAGCCGCCGTATCAGCCTTAACTTCTTCGCGCTTCAAAATCTCATCGGTGACATAGCCTAAAGCCTTGCTGATGTTCTCTGATTGGTCATACTCTTTAACAACATTCTTGTCACCCTTATGAGCTTCAATATTAGCGTCAACGGTCGCTTTAGCCGCACCGAATAAGCCACGCACCGAACCTTTAAGGCCGTTCATTACGGCAGTGCCTATGCCTGGTTTATCATCGTTGATAATGCTGCTAGTATCAATCGTCGGTGAGCTATTGCTCTGTACTGCCTGCGAAAACTTATTGTACTCATCGTCGCTCATTTTTTGCAGGTCATAATAGCCTAGAGTTTCAGCAGGTGACAAGCCGCTGTCAATATCAGCAATAAAGCCATAATTAGCATATTCCTTTTTTGCCTTTAATCTGCGGTCGAATTCGTCTAAAGGTTCATTAGCCATTTAGTAATCTCCTTTCAGTAACTTTGCCAGATATGCACCGTTTATTTTGCCCGATGTGCCATCCAGCCATTTAACATCGTACCAATCATCACCGGTTTTGTTTACGCTTGCGATACCACGTGCAATCAAATCTGCGTCACTTGCTTTTATATCTTCTGTACTGTCAAACCAGAATGAATGTTTTTCGGTAACATAGCTGCCGTAAACCTTAGTAGTTACGCAGTTTCTCAAGGCTTCCAACAACTCCGTTTCACCCGGATTCATGCCGTGATTTTTTACGCGATAAGCGCGTACCCATTGCCGGCCGTAGTTTTGGATTTTTTTCTTATACAGTGCATCGGCATTTTTGCCTGCGACTTGTTGTACAAGGCCTTCCATATCAAAAGCAAATTCGCCTGTACCGCTATACCAATCGTTGTATATTTTTTCTAACTTCCCGCGCTGTGCAGACGATGCACCTTTGTTAGCAGCGTATGCTAAGAATTGGTCAATGCTAGAAAACTTGCCTTCTTGCAGCATATCTTCCAGTACGCCTATTGCATCGTCATCAAGTTTTCCGTTACCGCCACCACTGCTTCCGCTTCTGCCTTGCGGTCCATATATCGCCGTCACTGCATTTCTGTATGTTACATACTTATCGGGGTCACTGCCTGCTTGACTAGTAGCCCACGTCATAGCTTCACTGTAGCTTGTACCGTTATTAAACATAGCAAATATCTCATTCTTTATTCCTTCAAAAAGTTTGTTTTTCTTATAAGTTTCTATTCTGTCATGGTCTGCTTTAATAGTGCGGTACTGCTTCATAATGCGGTCTTGCTCATCCTGGCTCATGTTGTGGGTGCTGCGCACGTTCCCTGCCCTATTGGTAACACTCTCTGCATATTCTTTGATACTAGGCTCATTCCCATGCTGCGGTGTGTCCCAGGTATTCCCCCATACATCCGTTGTTTTACCGCTCACCCAGCGTTGTGCATTAGTTTCTCCGCTATACCATGCTACCGCTGCACCTGCTGCACCGTATTTATCATAGTATTGTTTTAACTTAAAGCGTGCTACAATCTCTTGATTTTCCGGTGTCATTTCTGCACCTGCTGGCAAGCCTGCTTCTTGGCTCCAGCTAGGCCAGTTATCCGGCAAAATCTGATACTTGCCGCTTGCACCGGTGCGGCCATTCTTGGCGTTATAATTGCCGCCGCTCTCTTGAATACCGAAAGAAGTTAGCAAATTCTCAAAATCATTACCGCTTTCGCCGCCGCTAAATCCTTTCATGCCTTCAAGTTCTTTGCGTACTGCTTCTTCATTGTCGCCATATTTAGCATACAAATCTTTAGCGGTATTTCTTTCAAAAGCGCTGCTCTCTTTATCGTATGCCACCTTTTCAAAAGCAGCTCGCTGATTGGCAGTCAGATAACTACCGTACTTATCCATGATGTTACGCATAGTGCCATAATCTTCGTTGGTGATGCTTGCACCGACGGCACTTGCTACCACCTGCCCAATGTTGGCTCTGCTCTTAGATTCGATAAACTCTGCGCCACGCTTGCCATATATAGCACTTGTCAGCAACTGTGTACGAATAATTTCATCTTGCAGCGCCTGCGGGTTGTTCCAGTTCTTCTGTACGAACTCGCAGGAGTTCTGAATATTATTGTCATAGCGCAAATCAGTGACTGCTTCTTTTTGCTTCTGCTCGTATTGGTCGACAGTCTGGAAGCCTTGCTGTGCGCTCTGATACATTAAATGGTCTAATGCAAGCTGGTTCTTTTTGCTGTGCAATTTGGTATTACTTAATACATCCTGCCTTGCTTTATTTATCTGTTCCGTATAACTGCTGCTTGCACCGGCAGTGCCTTCTAGCTTTGTATTCATAAGGCCGCTTTCGTCATTGTACATGATGTTATAGCGGCTCTTATTGAATATGTCCATAGCATTAAGGATAGACTGCTTATCTTCATCTTCCTGTTGCGCTTCTACTGCTACCGCCCATTTGTTGGCGGCACCGGCAATAGCGGCAAGTCCTTTGCCGCCGCTGCCATAAGCGTTAAGGTCACTTGATACTTTGACAGTCGCGCCGCCTGTACCTAAATTGACGCCGCCTTGATAACCTGCAATCTTCATACTGTACCTCCCTTACCAGCTCCATTTAGTAAAGCCTGTATTGTCCATGAACGGGTTATTCTTCTTTGCCTGGTTATAAAGATTAAAGCCGTTCATATTGCTAGCAGGAAGATTGAAATCACTGTTAGCATCGTACCAATCGTCACTGCTTACCGTAGTTGTTCCCTTGCTGCCGCCAATCATGCCTTTAGAGTAAGCGTTCGCCGCCGCACCTACAAGCGTACTAAACATCTGCATTTTGCCGTTGGCTTTAGCGTTCTTCGCCGCCGCATTATATGCGCTTGCCTGGTTGCGATAATTAACCTCGTTTACATAAGTGCTCCACGCATCATTACGCTGATTTTGCAACAGATTCATACTGTCTTTTTTGTAAGCGTCCTCGCTGCTTGAAAGAATATCAGCAACACTGCCGCTGTCGGTTAGGCCGCTGCTGCCGGCCGCCGCCAGCGCCTGCCCTCTTGCAAGCCTCATTCTATCGTTGAGTTGGCTTTGCTTCTGCGCATACGCTTCTGCCTGCTGCTCACGTTGGCGGCTCATAATAGCCGCGTTCTGCTGTGCAGCCTGCGCCTGCGCTTTATATGCCTGCTCCTGCTGTTTGGCCTGCTGATGTTGGCCACTTAACTGCATGACAGTTTGCAGGCCCATTAAAATGCCAAGTGTACCCATTACGTTCACTCCCCTCTATATGGAATATAAAACTGATAAAACTTTTTGCCGTCCCAACCTATTTTAGGCTCTACCAAGAATACCGCCCCCAAGTGTCTTAAATAGTTAATGCTAGTGCGGTTCTTCTCATAAACAATGTTGTGCAGCAGTCCATGCTTGCGTACCCATTCATTCAGCACTCTTTTCGCTTCCTTGAAAAGCAGGCTCTTTGTGTAACCATTGTAAAGTTCGTTCGTGCCTACCATCCAGATTCCGCGTCCCGGTGCGCCCCATTCCATGGTACCCTTGCCAAATATCGCAAGCAGTTTTCCGTCCTCACCACGGTATACCCTTGTTTCTTCGTCAAGTTTGATACTGCCAATGAGCACAAATACCGGGTCACTGCTTGCTTCCAAATCTTCCTTATCATGTGGCCGTATATCTTGCATAAGTTCTTCAATCAACGGCACAACATTTTCTTTTGACTTATTATCAAGGATTTCAACAGTCCACTTCTTAGCCACCGAAAGACACCTCCCGCACTACCGCCAGCAAGTTAAAAGGATATGGCTCATCCGTAACGATAATCACTCTGCCTTCGTTATTAAAGCCGCCAATAGGCAAAGTCATATGCTTATCACCGGTAAATAATTTAATATCGCTCACTGCGTTCTGCTCATCAAAGTTCATCAAGTCCATAGTATTTATATCCGGGCCGACCATGCCGCCAAGAGAATTACTTAAACGCAGGATGCAATTACTAATCTGCTTTTTGCGTCCTTGCATAGTGCCGTCACCCGTCTTAATTTCGACGTTTGGCAGTTCCACGATACTTCTATAGGGCAAGCCAATAAAAGCGTGTTGTACGGCCGCCGGGAGCGTCACAGTGCCGTCCTGGCTTACTGTCAGTCCGCTATACATTCTTCCGTCACCGATAACAGTAACTTTTTCACCTGCCAGCTCTGCTGCATCAATCTCTGTTTCCCCACTGCTCTTTTCAGCAGTGCTATACTCAATAGCATTATCAAGCATAATATAATCGTCGGGGTTATTGCTCTTTGCAGGATTCTTTGCCAGATATTCGATATTGCGTACTGTCACGCCGTTTATTTCTCGTTGTACTACAAGATAAATAATATCCTCGTCGCCTTCCTGCACTGCCGCCACAGCTTCAATCTTGCCTTGCGTTTCTATCGTCGACCAGGCATATACTTTTTGTTCCATGATGTAGGATAAGCAAGCCATAGTTCCGTCGCTTCTCACAAAGTAAATAGTGCTGTCGGGTTCCTGCTTATACGCGCTGTCGACAATCTGCACATTCTCTATGATATGCTTTGCCAGCAAGGTTAAGTCATTGCCGCCGTAGCTGTCTGTTTCATAGCTATATGCCATATCCCTTACAGTGCTTCCACGGCCTTGTACAAACACGATTCTGCCGCCAATCATCAGCGGCTCAACAGTGCTGCATCCGCGTGTAGTCTGCATTTTCGGTACGGCCTTAGATGGTGTTACAGTATCGCTGCCGCTTACTGTCCATTCGTTGCCAGCGGTCAAGACAATTAAATCGGTGCTTGCTATCAAATGCAAAATCTTAAACTGCTTGCGGCTCACGAACGCAAGTGCTACTGCGCTATCGTCGGTAACAGTGCCGCTTGCTTTCTCTACGCTGAAATTGCCGTAGTCACCGGTTCTGCTCATCCATACCATATAAGGCTGCTTCATCGTGCCGCCAAAACACAGTCTGTCCTGGAAAAAGCAAAGTGTTTGCGGATAGCCAAATTCTTCACTCCATGCGCCCCATAAGAAATTAGTTGTCATATCTGCTGAGCCAAGTTCTTTTTCAACATGGGCTTTAGCTGTACTGTCGCTAGTGATTTCAGTAATCTTTACAACGCCTTCCGCATTGTAGGCCATTGCTGTTAAATCAACAGTGCAAGTACCGCTAGTTATAGTACATATCGCCCTTAAAAATACCGGCTCTGTTACGCTGCCGCTTTCGGACGGGTTGTAATCATCTTTAGATGTATATTTTCTGTATTCCCTCCAGCTTTCGCCATCGTCGCTTTTTTCTATAGCAAAACTGCCGCTCCAGGTTCCGTGACTGATAACCTTCCAATTTTCGCCTACGCGTACTCTTTCCGTAGTACCGTTGCTGGTTGATACAGTCTTACTTGCAATCTCTTGTTTAAGTTTGATATACGCGCCCGGCTTGCTGCTAGTAAAAATATTCTTGTTGCTCGTCAAGGTAATATCGCCTGTTGTTCCTGAAGGTGTCAATTCTTTATTGCCGGTATATAAAATCTTTACCCAACCATTAGCGCCTGCTTTACCACTCACACCGCCCTTTCTTGTACCGCCTGCACCACCTGCCGCACCGCCACCTTCGCCGTATGTTATGCCCTGCGTGCCAGCATTAGAATAATAACCATCCTTACCATACCTGCGACTGGCAGCACCACCTGCTCCGCCGCCTCTGCCTGTTAGTCCACACGCCGTACTGTCTGCGCCTTTAGTGCCGCTAGTAGCTGTTGTATCTTCGTAGTTGCCTGCACTATAAGCATAAGCACCGCCGCTGCCACCGCCGCCGACTGTAATCGTGTAACTTGTGCCTTTGGTCAGCGTTAGAGTTTTTATAATGCGTTCACCACTGCCGCCGTCGCCACCTTTGGCGGCATAATTATAAACTTGGTGTTCTCCGTGCCTTTTCCATGTAACGGCACCACCACCGCCGCCGCCTGCACCGGCTATATCAATCTGATATTCGCCGGTAACAGTCGGCTGAAATTGATAAGTGCCAGGCACTGTATAACTTATGCCGCTATAATTTTCAAGTGAGGTTGATTCGTCGAAATACATATCCGTAATTTCAAAATCAGCAAACCGCCAGTCAGTGTCTGAATATCTTGCAAGCTGTTTTACGGGATATTTGCCGCTGGCGATAAACATAGTATCTGCGCTTTGAACAAATCTCAAATCTTGCAGCATATCTGCCGTGTACGGTGTCATAACTTCTATGTTTATATAAAGTCCATTCTTATGCACTCTTATATATTTCTCGCCAATCTCCAAAAGATAGTCGGTGCTGTCTGCGCCGTTGAACGGTACCAGGATGCACGCTTTATCGCTATATTTTGTTCGTGCCATATACTTCATACCTGGTCTGCGATAAATAGGACCGTGCGGCTTGATAAGGCAGTTATAGGCTTGCAGGACCGCAAACTGATACTTATCTAAATCAACGCGGTTTGCAACTTCGGCGCTGATTTCGCCGCCGGTAAACGCAGGCTGCAATAAATAATAAGGTGTTAACCCACTAGCCATAATTACGCCCTCCCGTCAAAGTATTTGCTCGGGTAGTCCGGCAGTTCTTTCTTTTCGCTTGCCGTGGTATACTTCGCTTTCTGCAAAGCCGCCATTGCAAGCTGATACTGTGTCTGCTGCAAGCCGCTGTTGCCGGACAGTTGTACGCAGATATTAAACGCCAGCATATGAGTAAACGCGCTCAAAAAATCACTTGAAAACATTTCCACATCGTCAACGTCATAGGTATATTCAAGCCACGCAGCAGGGATATTGCAGCCTATACCAAGCACGTTGTCACTTGCCATATATAAGTCCCACTCTTCCTGCTGCTGTTCGCCTGCCCTTATCATTGCGCCAGTGTCAGCGTCAAATATCTTGCGCACAGCAAGGCACTTTTCGGGGTAGGCGTAAACGTGGGACCAGTACGGAGATTCGATACTAAGTTCTGCAAGCTTGCTCACGCGCTTTGCAAATCCCCAAGTGTAGCTTCTTAATAACTCTTTGCGGGTAGGCTCATAAAACAGTTTGCACTGTCTGGCCAACTCCGACTGCTCATCTATATTGCTTATACGCCCTTTGGCGATATGAGCCAGCGCCATATTACATACATCGGTAATGTTAAGCATTTTTAACTATTCCTCCTTGATTATTAAAAAAGGGAAGAGCTTTCGCCCTCCCCTTAAAGTACTAAATCAGCCCGGCCAGTTCGGAACAGTTTCAGTCAAGCCAGCAGTCAGTTTGCCGCCGCTTGCGCCGGTAACAGTCAATCTGGAAAAAGCTTTCATGCCATACGGCAGTTTAGCTGCAACCAAAATACCCTTTTTGCTGGCAGCAAGAGTATAAGTCGCCACAACAGTTTTAGTGCCGAAGCTTTCGCTGTCAGAAGTTTCCAGTGCCGCAGTGATAGTGCCGCTAGTAGCTAAGGCGGTCGGCGCAGTGATAACAAGAAATAACGGGTCGGCCGCATCACCGCCGCCAACGTTCGCAATTACATTGCTGGTCAAGGAATTATCCATGTACATATTTTGCTGGTCAAAAATCATTGTTATTCACTCCTTCCGGTTATTGTACTGCCGCTTCGGTTTCGCTTTGGCAGTCAAGTTTCTTAATCTGAATACCTGCAAGGTACAGTTTAGGCGGTGCGTCCATAAAGTCTTGACGGGTAACATGAACATTGTTCTTGTTGTTCAAATAGCACTCCAGCCAAGAGTATACCCCGTCAGATACATACGCAACCGGCGCTTTCGGGTCTTGCAGACGATTCTTTGCGAAGATGAATTTATTCATCAGTTCGCGCTGCGCACTGTCAGTCAAAGAGTTAAGCTTTTGGACATCAATGTTGCACACGCGCACAATAGAACGAACATTTTGTACCGCTAAGCCGCACTTCCAAGAGTACAAGGTCTGCAATGCACGGAACGGCTTGTTGTTCTCGTCGTACACATCACTTTCGCCCAAGTCCTCAGTCTTCAAGCCTGCCTGGGTGCCTTTAGGATATACACCCATTACGCGTCTGTCGCCCCAATCTACGAAGTAGATGGAAGCGTTGGTGTTGGTACCAGGGGTACCCGCGGAAATCACCTGGTGGCCTGGAGTGCCTTTGCCGCCGTCGGTCAAAGTATTGTAGCGTACCGCAATACCATTGAAAGTGTCCGGGTCTTCATCTAAGTTGCCGTACAAGAATTGACGTGCGACGTATTGGCCCATGCCTTCTACATGTGCATCATCCTCTGCCATACGGAAAGCCTGCGGATTCGGCTTGCCGGAAAGCAATTCAACGTCCACGCAGGAACGGTCCTCCAAGTGCATACATACATCAATGCGCTGCTTTACAGTGCCTTTAGTCGGAGAAGTACCGCGGTTAATACGACGGATAGACGGAGAAGGCAGGCTCGCACGAATAGTAGTTTTAGTACCAATCGGCAAATCGCCCTCCATCCACTTAATATCTTCCATAATTGGATTAGATTCGTTAAGTACTTCCATAACGCGGTCAATAGCGCCTTGCGGAGTTAAGTACTTTCGTAAGTCACTCATAGTTTGGGAGTAACCAATAGTAGCCATAATTTCATCATCCTTCCTGTTTTTTAATTAAAAATTAAAGATTATTTGTACCTGCTCCAGTCGGTTTTCGGGTACATGTTTGCGGCAACGCCTTGTGCAGTGTTTAAGCCTTGCGCGCCGTTTTGTGCAGCCAAGCCGGGGTCCTCGCCAAGCAGTTCACCAAGTTTTGCAAATGCTCTCACGATAGCTATTTGATTGCCTGCGCCAGTAACCTCTAACGCTTCACGCACGTTCAAGCCCGGATACATCGCCTCCAATTTACGGCAGGCAGTATCACAAAGGCCCTGTACTTTGCCCAAGTCTGCGCCCAACGCCGTCTTAGCCTCATCGCCCCATTTAGCGATTTCCTGCGCACGGAGCTGTTCCACGCCTTGCACTACACGGCTTGCATACTCTGTGCCGTACTTTGCAAGTGCTCTTGCCTGGTCGTTGCTAAGGTTCATGCCCTTAATGACATCTACAAAGCGTCCTTGCTCATCAGCACTAAGCTCATAGCCTTCTGGCATCTCTACTCCTGCAAAGTCATAATTCACTGTGCCGAGCTGCTGTGTGCCTTGCCCATTACTTCCATTCCCTGCAATAGTGCCGGAAGCACTTGTATTATTAGTTGCATTAGTAGTAGTCGGTTCTGTCTGCTGCTGTTGTGCCGCGGTATTGGGTTCAGCCTGTTGCTGTGCGCCTTCGCCGTTCACAACTGTGTTTTCGCCGTTCTCGCCCATTAGTTATTCCTCCTTGTTGTTATCTACATATTCCACTGCCAGCTCTTGTAGCTTTAGTTGGAATTCTGCATACTCCATTTCAGCCTGCTGTTTAAGCTCTATGCCTTGCAGCCCAAGTGCTAAAATGCTTTTGATAATGCCTAAGCCTACGTCGCGGCGGCCTTCGTTATAGAAAGTCTTGCTGTTGCCGGTAAAGCACATAGAGTTTACTTTGGTCACATCAAGCATACGCATCAAGAACCAGCGTCCGCTTTCACTCCCCAGCAGGTCAAGTAGGGCCTCTTTATCCCTTCTTGCCTGCTCTCTTACCATGTACTCTGTCAGCAGTGCTTGCTTTCTATCCTCGCCGGTATTGGATTTATATTTAAACTGCTCGCTCATTATTCCCAACCTCCCGGCACGCCTAGCCAGCTTGTAATAGCCGGATTGGAATCATTCGCCGCCGCAGTAAGATTTTTGGCCGCCTCTGCCGCAGGAGCCGCAGCCTGTGCCATTGCCAAGCCTTCCTGCATTTCCTGCTGACGTTGCATTTCCTGCTGCTCTTGTTTGAGCATTTCTTGTACTTCTTCATCACTGCGCAATGCCATCGCAGGCACGCCAAGCATTTCAAAGTATTTTGTAATAGCACCCAACGGGTTAATCTTCTTCGTAACTTCTGGCCATACTTGCGCCATCTGTCCGGTTTGTGCTATCGCCTGTTCGATATTCACAAGTCCGCTCATCTTCTGCGCCTGCGCCAAAGGTGAAATATAGTCCACTTCTACATCCTCTTCACTCAAAATGTCTTGTAGTTCTTCCGGTACCGGTGGGAATCCACCGCTTCTGTCGATGATGTTATATACACGTTGAAGAATCAGTGTTAAGAATTCATCCTGCAATCGCTCAACCACGGGGCCTAGCTGTTGCAGTTTTTCCTGCGTTCTCTCCATAACTTCTCTAGCAGTCATGCGGCTATTATCAAGGTTATCTAACATCAAGAACAAATCAGCACTGTATGCTCTCTTTATAGCATCCTCAACGCGAATAATTTCTTCCTGCGCGTCCTTCAAGTCAAGGTCAACCGCGAACAAAGGCTTAACCATATCTTGCGTCTGGTCATCTACGGCTGTTAGACCGCCAGGCATCAAGTTAATACCGCCGTTATTCATAAGGCTTGGACTGCCTTGCATCGGCGGCTTTATCTTTAACTCTATTGCTGTGAGATAATCTTTTTTCAGCAGTTGCAGCATTTTACTGTCGCCTTCTGCAAACCACGCAGGACCTCTTGCGTATACCTCATTGCCGCTGACAAGATAACGCGCTACCGGTACTGCTTCTTCTTCAAAGCCGCCAACATACAAGTATTCGTCACTCTCTGACTTTTCCAACCAGTACACGCTTCTATACGGCATATTCAGTCTGTCCATGTAGCCAGGCAGCTTATCACTGTTAGGCTCTACCATCCAGCAGACTTTATACTTCTTAGTAAGATTGGTCTGATTGTCTAACAGTCCTTTCAGATTGTCGGGCAAAGCGTCTACGCCGAAGCAGTCTGCTAGCTGCTGCAAAGTCATATCGTACTTTCTTGCAAAAGTAGTTACCTTGCCGAAGCCGTCTGCTTCAAGTGCATAAGTACCGATTGTCATTGTCTGAAACCGCACGCCGTTTTCTGCGTCGTAGAATATAGCCATCGGGCACTGCCCAAAAGGCAATTCCAGATATACAGTATGGACGCTGTTATAGAAGTTGCTCTTTGCAAGCACGCTTGATACAATCTCTTGTCTTGTGTCAAGCACCTTCATAGCCTCAACATTCGTATTAAGTTCCGGCCGTCTATATGCAAATCTGAACCACTGGCGGCTCGGCGGTGTAAGTCCGCTCATAACGCCAGCAGCGAATACCTGTGCCGCTCTCCACGCTACGCCATGCACAATCTTCAAGTCACGTCTGCGCGCGGGATTGGTCTTGTCTGCTGTATCGTCAAACTCGCCGACAAACGGAAGCTGATAATCTCTTATCTCTTTCCATCTGTCTACCCAATCTCGTCTGTCCTCATACATGCTTTTGAGCTTACGCACCAAACGTTGGCGGTCCGGCAAGTTCTTTTTCAGCGGCACCCCGTCACTAGGAAGTGTTCCCTGTGGCTTGCTCGCCGCTATCGTTTGAAAGTTCATAAGCTGTTACCTCTTAGCCTAAAGTATTACGGCCGCCTTCGCCGCCACTAGCAATAGTGCTTGTCTGCGTAGATGAAAAGCCTCTGCGTTTCTTCTTGTTACTGTCGCCGCCGGCCGCAACTTCGCTGCTTGTCGCAACGGTAGTCGGTGCCGGGTCCACCTTTTCAATAGTCGGCATGTTGCCGCCACCGAATAATTTTGCAATGCCACCCATTTTTAAATCGCCCCCATAATTGAATATTCTGTGTTGCACATCAGCACTTTAGGCTTTCTATCGTCAAACCCTAACTGCCTTAACGGAACCTTCCTTGCAAATGTTAGTGCCAGGCCGTCTGCAAGGTCCGGTGAACGCCCTAGCTTTTCTTTTATCTCCTCTTTAGGCGTTAGTATTAAACGCCCATTCTTAGAGTACTTATAGTGAATGACTGCAAGCTCTTCTCTTAGTCCAGGTTCATCCGGCAAAGCTCCGCCATCTTCTATCCAGTCTTTCAGTTTGAAATACATCTCTGCTCTGATATTCTCATAACGCTTATTCTCTATCGCCGCGCCTTGAAATGGTATCTCTCGCAAAGCTGTGTACCCCATCTGTCTCAACCTGTCGACTACGCCAGCACCCATGTTGCCAACGTCTATAAAGGTCATATCTGCCTTATTTTCATCCATTGCCAAAGCAATATAATCTGCCGTCTGCATCGTATTCAGCTTCTTATAGATTCTCGGCTTAGCATATGCCATTAAACCCTTACGCCGCCATATGCACGTTCTGTCATCGCCGAAGCGCGCTATATCAGCGCCTTGCACCAGCGGCATATCATAGGGAACATCCTTTTCTGTCAGCTCTCTACTGAAAGCCTTATCTAGTTCCTCCAGGCTGAAAAGCTCGTTGATTGCCGATACGCTAAAGTCACACAAATACTCTTGTCTGAATTCTACCTCCGGCATATCCTCTTTCAGTTCTTCTATGCTCTTTGCGTCTAAGATGCCGCTATCGTACACGTTCGACAAATACGCAAAGTAACGCTTATTCGTCTTGGCCTTCTTGTACATCTCATAGAAGTTGTTCTGCCCCTTAGGTGTACCGATGAAATAGCAATAGCCTTTTCTGTCGCCGTTCTCTATCGCAGGTCGGATTATCTGCGTCCACATCTCCGGCTTCATATCCGAATATTCGTCAAGTATTACGCCGTCCCAATATGTACCACGTAATGCGTCGGGGTTATTCGCACCAACGATATATATTCTTGCTCCCTGCGCCCCAGGTATTTTGCTGGGGAATTCAACATACTTTTTAGTTTCATTCACCTTGATGCCCTCTATGACGCTTGTGTAATACTTCAATGGACCCCACGCGATAATTTCCATCTGTGCGCTGAACGGACCTACTAAAGCATACTGCGGACTGATTAAGTCGCTCTGCAAAGCATCCCTTATAAGGTGATTCACCATTCCGATGGTCTTACCAAAGCGGCGGTGTGCTACGATTACTGCAAAGCGGTGTCTGCTTAATTCCTTATGCAGTACCTTCGCCCATGCAGGTCGCGGAGTATATGGTATTTGTATTATGTTTTCCATGTTTACCCCCTTGAAAAAATCGTTTTGGTAATTTTTGGTATTTACCTCCCCCGGCGGCCGCGAAATTTTTGGGCCCCACCCCCACTCAATGTCAGCGGGAAAGGCAAGAACCAAAATCAATTTTTGCGAAAACCCAGGGAAATCACCAACGCCAGCGCCGCCAAATAACCAATCAGAACCCACGCCAAACAAAAACAAAAACGTGGTAGGCCTGCAGCATGAGCCACGCAGGAACGGCCGCCAACATCTGCCAGGCGAACGCCTGCCGCTAACATCATCAGCCAGGCCGTCAACATCTGGAACCGCCAGCTAATCAGCAGCAGCAGGATAATATTTTACATCCGATAATAAAGATTATGTTAAAAGCTCTATCTATGTTTATGTTTTGGTAGCATCTTCTGAACAATCGTTTACTATCACAGCATCATCAGCCGCGCCCCAATGATACACAGCCGGGCCCTTGTTGGTGTGCGTCTGCTTGTCAAACGCGCCTATACTGTCGGCGTACATCTTAGAGGCGGCTAATCTATCCTTGTTGCTGGCCTTGCTGTCCGTCATGATTTTTAACCAATAGGCTTGCAGGTCCTGCACAGCCAGGACGGCAACAGCCGCGCCCTGCTGTTTGAGCAACGCCGCACATTCCTCCAGCGTCTGCGGCTGGGTGACTATTGCCGGCGGCCTGCCTCTTGTTGGTGTATTTGTATTACTTAATAAACTTTTAATCTTAAACATTTCCGTCACATTCTCGTTGTAAACTATGTAACTGTATATACAATTAATATTATCAATAACGACAATCAGTAAACAATACATTAACAATACATATTGAAAAGATAATCATTATTTACCAGAAAAAGACAATAAAAAAATGATTGAAAGAACTTATCTGACAATCATCAATAATTTTTATTTAATTATCTTGCTATAAATTATATGCCTTAAAAAAAGCTATTAAGTCAATGATACATTATTATATTTTTGTGAACGGCGTTAATCTATTATAAATGTTGCTAAATAAAAAAGAACGCTGAACATCTGCCAGCGTGCGGCCGTTGCTACTCTTATAATGTTGTTTTAACCCTCTGCATCATCTGCGGGGCTGCCGTCATCTGCTGGCGGCGCGGGGAACGTCAGAACGGCGCGCCCGGCATCATCTACAAACGCCAGGCGAACGCCGCAGGCCTGCGCCAGCTTAACCAAATCATTAATAGACCAGCTGTTACGGCTCAATTTGTTCCGCACGGCGGGGACCGTAATCCCCAGACCGTCAGCCAATGCCTGCGAACTCATGCAGCGCATAGCAATTAGCCCCTTGATTATAGCTTTACTGTTATCCATGTTTTACACCTCCATTATCCGTTGTCTACATTATACCGCATAGCGGTGTGATTGTCACCAAAAAAATAAAAAAATAATCAAAAAAGGTATTGACAAGCATAATCAACGACGTTATAATATAACTGTAATCAAGATACAGATACCGAATAGCGGTATACATTCAAGGAGGAACTAACAATGACTAAACGCATGAAACAAATCAGCAACGCTAAAGCGGTTCAGCTGGCGCTTTTCCGCGAATACGGCTTTCAGCCGTGTTTAAAAGACATTACAATCCTGCACACCGCCGACTTTGACGAATTCCCGGGGCACCTTGAAAAGGCTTACACGGTAGTCAAAGGCCATTTCTACAACGTCTTTTTCGGTGTTAACGGTGAAGCAACCGTTTACAAATACTAAGGGGAGGAACGAACAATGAAAACTAAAAACCTGCGAATTAAACAACTCATGAAAGTTGCAAAGCTCATGAACCGCTACCCCGCGTTAAGCGAGGCGCAGCAAGAAGTTTATCAGTACGCAACAAACATCGTTTTCCTGCTGTAAGCTGATGACAAGGGCGAAAGCCCTTGTAAAGCTGCCGGCGGCGGTTCAAAGCCCGCGCCCAGCCGAAAGGAGAGAATAAACAATGACTTTTGAAAAGTATAATGCGAACCCCGAAAACAAGAATATTGGTGATTGCTCAATTAGAGCAATCTGCACGGCAACCCCGTTAACCTACCAGCAGGCTAAAAAGCTGCTGGAAACAAAGGTATTTGAAAGCGGCGCTGCATGGAACACCGTGAAGAATATCACCGCCGCCCTGGCTGACCTGGGAATTGAAGTTAAAGCCGCCAGCCGCGAAACAGTCAACAGCTTTACAAAGCATTGCGACACCGGCGCTAGCTACGTTGTTTTTGTAGCAAAGCACGCCGTAGCCGTTGTCAACGGCGTTATCTATGATACATGGGACAGCAGCCGCCGTTTTGTAAAGCTGGTTGCCAAAGTCAGCCGCGAGAAATTCGCCGAATTAAAAGCCAAATACAGCCCGGAACCTAAAAAGGAGGAAAAGAAAATGGACTGGAAAAAGATTTTTGCCGCTTGCGAAACAATCGAGGAATTAAAAAAGGCATTTAAAAAAGCCTGCATGAGCTGCCATCCGGACAAAGGCGGCACGGCCGCCGAATTCAAGGCAATGAGCGCGGCGCACGACAAGCGCGCCGCAGAGCTGGCCGAAAGCGAAAGCCGCCAGGAGTGGCAGCGCAACAAAAAAGCGGACGGCACTTACAAAACCGCCGCCGAAATCCTGGCCGAACAAGCGGAATTTGCCGAAATCCTGGCCGTGCTCATGGGCTTGAAAGGCCTTGAAATCGAGATATGCGGTAGCTGGTTATGGATAGGCGGCGAAACGAAAGAGAACAAAGACGCCTTGAAAGGCGCCGGCTGTAAATGGGCCAGCAAGAAAAAACTTTGGTACTGGCATGCAGGCGAATGGGTGAAGAAAGTCCGCCGCGCGTTGACCATGGAACAAATCCGCGACCTGCACGGCAGCGAGTTTTTAAAATACCGCCCGGAAACGCCCTTGTTACAATAGCCGAAACGCCGCCCCGTGCGGCGTATACCGGGGACCGGCCGCCCCGGTACTGATGAGGCAGGCCAAAGGAGGAAGTTAAAATGTCAGTTATTCGATTATCATCTAACCACGTTTACGCCGTTGCTGCTGGCGTTACGAAATTACTTAACAGCGTTCCCGCCGTCAATTATGTTTTTTTAAAGGACAACACGCGCGACGCTTTAAACGCAGCGTTTAAGGACTGCAAAGGGGAATCAAAGTACAGCCTTTATCCCTACGAGGAAGCAAACGTGTTTACCCTTTTAGCCGACATCAACGCCCGCGCATACGTTGGCAGATACGACGAACCGGCGGAAGCGGTCCGGCTTGATGAAATTACAGAACCCCGGAACCTGCTGAAAACGCCGAAAATCGTCAATCAGCATTATGAACCCGGCGCCGATTGGTTCGCCTGGGTAAAATTGCTTGAATCGTATATCTACCAATGTGACGGCGACACCACCGGCGGCGACCCCGTTATAAAAGCGCTGGCGCTGCTGCTAGTAGATGTTAAGTTATGGATTTTTAACCATTTAGACATTTACGACCGCGCGCCGTGGCTCATTTGAGCAACTTAAACTATTCAACCCACTACACCGGCAGGAATGCCGCTGCCGGTGTAGAATATTAATAGGCAGAAGCGAATTTTTAGGATGAATTAACCATGTTGAAAGAAGTTAAAAACAACGTTTATAACGCCCTTTTTGTTGTAGCCGATGAAGAAGGCCAGCGCTACGCCGCTTTTGAAAGCGACTGGAACGGCGAATATTGGGAAGCGACCGCTTGCACGGAAAGCGGCGAGCTTATCAAAGGTGAAACCGTTCGTCTGTTCCCGGTAATGATTCATGACGAAGAAGCCGACACCTGGGAAACCATAGGCTACGAAATTAGATAACCCCCACCCGCCAGGCTTGCGCCGGGCTTTTATCGAAAGGAAGCGAAATCATGAGAAAGATAAGAATGCAGCAATTAAAAAAGTTGCGCGTAATGGCCGAGCGAGCCAGATGCTTCTATGGCTGCGCTTGTTCAAATATAGAAGCAAGCGAATACTATGCCCCGTATTGGAAGCGCGACCCGCGCAAAAGTGAAAAGGCCGCACTGCATACCAAGGCAAGTAATTCCTGGTATGCTTGCCTGGCAATGCTGGACAAGATAGATGAACGCTTATAAAAAACAAGCCCCAGGGCAAACGCCCCGGGGCTTTTCTGTATCCTATAAATGCGAGCAGGCTATATATTTTTGAAGCCGAAATGTTTTACAGGTATAACCACTAGGGCTGCCATAATTGGAACGCGTGGCGGCCCTTTTCTGTGCGTGTAGTGCATACTTTAGGGAAGCGACAGCGCCGCGCGCCTGCCTTTACTTTTCTTGCTTCTGTTCTGCCCTGGCCTTCTGGAAACTGTTGGCGTTTATGTCAATCCGCAGCAATCCTTCTTGAATTGCCAGCATGAGTAGGCCGTCAATGAATGAGCGGCGGCGGAGCGCGTACACCTGCGGGCTAATTTCATCCATAACGGAGATTTTGCGGACCGTCCAATGGTATACATACCGGTGCTGAATTGCCTTATAAGACTTGTCCCCGAACCGCTGCCGAAACAGGAGAAGCGAACGTTCCATAACATCCAGCCATTTTTCCGGCTGGTAAACCAAAAACGCCTGCCCAAGATAAATACACCGAACCGCAGCAAGCGGCGTTACTGCTTGAATCGCAAGGCGTGCCGTAGAATCGCCGCCGGTCCTCATATCAAATTCCAAGCGTTCCGCCCTCTGCTGCATTCTGGTAGAAACAACCGCTTTACCTATTGCATTTTTAGCAAAGAACAAACTCTCTGCATGGTCTGCTGCTTCTGCGTAATCCATTTTCTTTACCAGTCCACATCATCGAGCGGGTCTTTCTGTTCCGCTTTTGGGGGATAAGGCGTAGTGGTTTGCGCAATCTTTACGCTTTCCAAATGCTCCAGCAGTAAATAGCTTGCTTTAGAATTTTTGCCGTTTCTATCCACGTATAAATCAGTCTGGAAGCGTCCGCCGACAATAACTTGCGTGCCTTTTGTGATGTAGTTGCTGATATATTTAATCAGTCCTGGGATAAAGCAGCGGCAGGAAATGTAGTCATAAATTTTCTTTCCGTCTTTGTCAAGGTACGTTCTGGAACACTGAATTTCAAGGTTGCATACCTCTTTGCCGTTCTTCATAACTTGCACCGTAGGTTCAAACTTCACCCAGCCAAGTATTAAACAGTTATTCAACATTATAAATTTTCACCTCAACTTTTGGTATGTCACTATATTTTTTAGATACTGTAAGTTTAACAATCTGCTTATCGTCCTTGTAGACAATACCGGAAATTGAATCGAGAATAATTTTTGCGACGTTATCAACATCCGGCTTTTTAATTGGCAGTTGCAAGCCGTTTAAAGCCTGCTCTTTGAATTTTTTTGACTTGCTGGCAGGAATACCCACGTCAGCTATTATCTCTACTCCCAACGGCAATTCCGTGAGCGTCAGCCCTATTCTTTGCATTGCTTCACTAGCAAGCAATTTGACATAGGCTTTATAGTTGCGGCTTATCTCCGGGTCGTATGCTTTTACAAATCCGCCATGAGTAGAAAAGCGAGGCCGTCCCTGCGCCGTCGGTTCGCCTGGAATCGTGAATGTTAAATTCATTCTTCTGTATCCTCTTTGTTTTCACGTGCTGCATCGCTGCCACAGCAGCACATACGTGCTCGCCGCATTTCGTCCTCCTGCTTTGCCAGCTCCGCCATATACAAGCCAATCAGACTGTATACGGCAATGTCTTTCAGACTTTCGGTGATTTTATCACCGTGAATATCATGAGTATAAACAAAGGCGATATGCTTTGCCATATACGCTTTCAGTTCCTCAAACATTCCCTCTGCATCGTCGCTACGTCCATTCAGAAGCGCGCCGCGGCGGAAATTTGCAAGCTCATCTGCGCCGGAAGAATACTGCTCATGTTTCTTCTTGAACAATTCCCCCAATTCGCCAAGCTGGCTATACATAAATTTGCTTAACCCTTTACTCATATTTTTGTACCTCCTTTACATAGTCAACATAATAGACCGCCTTAAAATCTTCCGGCGCTTCCGCTTCTGCCTTAACCTGCGCTGCATCAGCGTTATCTGCCTCAACGCAGGTTTGCAGATTCATATCGGGGAAAGCGATACTCTTCCAGGTTACAAGATACGTCATTTTCTCGCGTCCCTTTCCTGTTTAATCGCTTCCAATATCGGGCGCTGAAATTCGCAGTCATCATCAAATTTCACTTTGCCGTCCTCACCTCTGTGCATCTCCATTATCTCGAAATTCCACTCAATTTCGCGTTCCATCTGTTCCAGCATCCAATCTGGCAACCAGCAAAGATTAGTCACCAATTCGCTTTGGATAGCTGCCAATGCCTGTGTAGGGATTCTGTGCACGGCATACCGAAACGCAAACAGCAGGACGTTTAGTTTTTCATTGTTCATTACTGTACCTCCTTAAATATTCATCGGGTCGCAATGGTCGCACTCCATTTCATCCCCACCGCCGTAATAGCGGCACAGTTCACAGCAGTATTGCCGCTCCCATTCGTCGCAGAGATTGTCGCAATTATCACAGGGATAGTAATCATCATCGTCAATCATTTGTTACTCCTTTTATAAAAGCGGCGGCGTGGGATTTTACGCAGGCCTGTTTCTCAGTCCATAACAATAATGGACCTACCGTTGCCAAGTCCGCAACCTACTGCCATTCGGCAACCCAGCCGCCGCACCCATGGGCTTAATTAACTGTCTTTTTAATTTTTCTGCCACAGTAAGGGCAATATTTATAGTCAGCATCCGCATCCAAGAAACTAGCTTTGCATGATAAGCATCTATATTTGCTTATGGAATAAGGATAGTTAACGGATACACAATAAATATATTTAACTGTTGTTTTCATGCTCACACCTCAATCGGCACATTAACGTCCTTTGCGTACAGGTCAACACCAGCAACATCCACGATAGCAACGTGCATCGGAGTACAGTGTGTACGCAAATATTTAACTAACGGCATAGCCGCTTCTTTAAGTTCTGCCTGTTGCTTTTCATGCCAAACACAATCCGCTTTCACTTCGTTAAAGACTTCTAATTTTTCTTGGTGTTTCACTTCTAATTCCTCCTAAACTTTTTCAAGGGACTTTTTGTGTCACTCTGCAACTTTTTCAAGGGAGTTTTGCAAGAGATTTTTGCAACATGTTGCAGTTTTCTCTCCTAAATTTCATACTCAACTCCCATTTCTTTCGCCACAGCAGGCAGTGCCGTTTCCGCTTCTGCACGAGTACGATATATCCAGCCTTTGTTAAATAAGGCTATGTCGATAGGGTGGTTCTCCCATATGCCCGGTCTAATAGTCCAAGTTCGTGATGAGGATTCTAAGAAGTCGCGGACTGTAAACGTCCAGTATCCCTCATCGAGTGTAGGCTTCCACGGCAGCTTAACGATTTCGATATCGCCTCTCACCAGACCAACAAGCGGCATGTGGGCAGTTGTGTATACTTTTTCTGCGTCATCGTCACTCACTAGCAGTCCGTCGACGATAAATTTATAAATCGCTCCTTCGCGTCCTTTAATTTTAAATTCTTCGTTCAACTCCACGCCGAGCATCTTTGCGATTTCGGGAATTAAATTTTTACTCATCTTTATACCTTCTTTACTTCTAAGATGACCTACACTATAATACGCACACCATTAGGTTTTTTATTTTTGCCGCTATCTATAACAATCATTTTTTCATCAAGTCCAGTGGCATAACCAGTATAATGCGACAAAACATCTAATGTTAAATGCTCATTTTCTGCGTCATGTTTTACTGCCCATTCGTAAAACTCTTTAATCGTCATTTTTCTTTACCTCCGTAATTTTTCATAAACCACGAATTGCCTGTGCCGTCAAAAATCAACTTAAAGCCGTTGATTTCAATTTCTGCCTTGCCGTCAAACGGCTTTTTAGCGACGGCAAGCCAACTCAATTTATCCATGACAGCTACAACAGCGTCATCTGTTAAGTCAATTTTTTGTCCTGTAATAATGCCTTTGTTATTGACATTGGCATAGTAGATTTTTCCAAATGCTGAACAGCATAAATGTTTAGCCATGTTATCACTCCTTCATAGCCTTACTCGCCTTTAAAATTTTCTCAATTAGCTTATCCACGGCCTTGTCCGCAAGTTCGCCGGTAGCTTCAATGTTTGCTGGTGTTATACGCCCTGCCACATACATCGCAATCATTTCATCTTTAGTTGGAACAGCCATTGCAAGCACATCAACAATTAAGGCCACGCAGGTTAGTTTCTTCGTGAAATTTAAAAATGCTTTACCAAAGCCATTGTAGTCACTGCCGCAATCAGCGCGGCTTGAAACAATCCCTGTTATGCTTATGCCAGCACCCATGGTTAGTAAAACCCCTGCTACAATGCAGAAGTGATGTATCATGTCCATTCTTCCCGCCCAGTAAATCAACCACGGCGAAATAATTGGTTCATTCATTTGCACTTTCTCCTCATCCTTCTATCTCTGCAATGAGTTTATCAATCTCATGCTGCAATTCATTGTCGATTTCTGCACGAATAACAGCCATAGCCTTGTACAGATAATCCGTATCGCCGGAGCAAAGCCATTCTTCCAGCTCTGCATTAACAGCCTTGAACAATTTTTCTTGTTTATCCATTGTTCGCCCTCCTTGTTTATCTTTTTACTTCACGGATGGTAATCTTTGCTTCTATAAGTCCAAACTTGCTATCTTCTTGATAAGTGTAAGTTTCCGCCTGTTCATCAGCTCTCATAGGACGATAAAGCACCCACATATTGTCATTTTTCCATGTAACAAGTTGCAACTTCTGATTGTCTGGCAAGATAATCGTTGCGCTACCACCTACTTTTTTAGCAATAACGCTACCGGTGCTTTTGATATTATTATTCGCGCTGGCAGTTTCAACGGCGGCTCTGCTTTTGGCATTGTTAGCGTTAATCTCTTCTTCCGTTTCACCGCACCCCGCAATCAATATCGCTGCGCCTATAAGCGATAAACAAAAAACTTTTAAGGCCGCCATTCGTTTCTGGTGTCGCCAATATTGGCGAACTTCTTCTTTATTCATCATGTTCTTCAACCTCCTTTAATCTCTCACCGATAGCACGTGCCACATTAACAGTAACGCCGTTTCCTGCTTGCTTATACAGTTGGGTATCGCTTATGCCTGCTGCCCTTGCCTTGTCAAAATATTCATCGGGAAAACCTTGCAATCTCCAGCACTCACGTGGAGTTAAGCGTCTGACACGGATATTCCCATCAAGCAGCGCTACGCCGTGGCGGTCCTGCGCCGTTAAAGTAAAACTAGGCTCTCCCGGCTCTTTTATACGTCTGCCGTTCTGCCGTTTCTCTCCTCGGTCTGGCGTTAGCACCGCACAGCAAGTCTGCTTTTGCAGTTTATGTTCTCTGATGCTCATGCATACAACAGCGTTGCCGTTATGTCTGCTGATGCCTTTATAATCACGTGCAGCACACGTTGACGCTATACCTGTTTTATTTTCGGCAATTTTTAAGCCACACACACCGCCTGTTGAGCCATACGGCTTTAACACTTTCACAGCATACAAGCCTGTTTTACCGCCCTGCCCATCGCTTTCACCTTTAAGCGTTCTTGCTAGTCCGCCGCCGTCATAAATTCTTTGAGCATCAGCAACTCCTTGTGTTATCTCGTTGAGTTCGCAAGGATTCTCGCCGTCTGCTGGTCGGATAGGAAATACTTCTCGTCCACGGATGTTTCCAAGATAGCAGACAATGAACACGCGCTCCCTGTTTTGGGGAACGCCGAAGTCTTTGCTGTTGAGAGTATCCCATTGGAGAGAATACCCGTACCCCCCCACTTCACACAGCAGCCGCGCGAAATCAAATCCGTTTCCAATGCTAAGTAAATTTTTAACATTTTCAACGAGTAGCCATCGGGGTCTATCTTCTTGCCTGCGTCCGGCAAGCAGTCGCATAATTTCGTAAAACAATCCGCTTCGCTCACCTTCTTGCAGGCCTTTTTGCTTGCCTGCGACGCTGATGTCTTGGCACGGAAAGCCGAAGCACCAGAGGTCGGCGGTTGGAACATCATAAGGCTTAACTGTTCGTACATCGTGGTTTTCCCACTCTCCTTCCGTATCGTACATAGCTTTATACGCCGTCCTGGCGTATTTATCAAACTCGCAGAAGCCGACGCATTTATGCCCGGCTTGCTCTAAGCCTAAGCGAATACCGCCTATTCCTGCGAAAAAATCTACAAAGTTCATTTCGCCCTCTCCCTCGCTCCGCACTTCTGCGGCGTATTCTCACACCGCTTGCAAGGTCTGTCGCATTCACAACAGCAGATGTGTAAGAGTGTACTTATCACGCACTCTGGGGCAACAGCCTTGCAGAAGTATTTAGGTTTTATGCGCGCTTCAATCGCGCTTGTTATTTCTCTATTCGGCTCCGGGTCGCTTTTCGGCGGTTGCGGCAAGTCTAACAGTCTAGCGACTTTGCGTTTGCAATTCAGCAAGCCGCAAGATTTCGCTTTCCCTCGCAGGAATTCGCCGGTTTTAACTTTTTTTGTCTTTCCGCAATCGCACCGCACTAAAAAATAAGTGTTTCGTGCGTCCTCATAACCTAAAAACTTTTCAATGGTCAACGTGCCGTACTTCATGCCGACCCATGCCGCCCAATTCCTCACGCCAGCACCTCCAAAGTAAGCTCATCGCCACATTTCAGCAACTTACTTTTACAAGGTTCATGATGCTTGCGGCTGTACGCGAAGTCATTCATGTAGCATTGCAGGATACGGAATTGATTGTCAATAGCGTTATCATTCAAGCCAATTTGCCGGCCGTATTCAAATACGGCTTTATCCTGCGGCATATACGGCATAATGAGCCGGTGTTCTGCCAGCTTTGCCGTTGTCCATTTGAGCAGCATACTGTTCAGTCTGTCAGCAAGCGGCTTGCCGTCGCTCAACTTCTCCATGTTGCAGCGGTTTATATTCTCCTGCACATGAGCTTCTTCTGCCTGCTTCAAAGCCGCCTGCATGAGCGCCGGGCTGATTATATTCACGTTAAGGCCGTTCGCACCGGTCAAGGTAAGCGCAATCTGCTCTGCTTTCTCCCACCGGTCAAGGCCTATATTTTGCTGATTAAAAATTCCCGCCCAAAGGTCGACTGTTTCTGACAGAATTCTTTTCGCTTCTTCCAGGCGGTCAAAGCCGGGCCGTATATCCTGCGGCATCCGTTTTCCTGCCTGTTGCAGTTTAACAATCGTTTGGGCTATTCTCTGCTGTTGCAGCATCTTCTTCGCCTCCGTACAATTCGTTCACTAGGTCCATGCCTGTATAATCATTCCTGCCTTGCTTCTTGCTGTTGCCGCTGGCATAGTTTCTTGCTACGGTCTGTACATACGCAAAGTTTCTTGCGCCGTGCTCTACCGCCGCTAGTATTCCTTGCTCAACGGCAGCTTCGCCAACCTCACCTAACAAGGCTTGCAGTTTTTCTCCGACGATTGGAGTAAGCGGCATCATGTTTTTCTCCCACAAGGCAAAAATTTCAGTATGTGTTTTTGCCTTGTCATCGTCATTTCTTTTAGGATGATGATAATCATCCTTTTCTTTATCTCTATACTCTATACTCTTATCTCTAATCTCTGTCGGACATTTTGTCCCTTTTTCTGGGGACATTTTGTCCCCCTTTTCGGGGACATTTTGTCCCTTTTTATTTTGACGTTGCGTCTTTTTCTTCGTCGCTGATTCTGACGCACTACCGCTGCCGGTCATGTTAGCAACCTCCGGCAAGTAGCTTTCGCCTTTATCGTTCTTCTCAATAAGGCCAATTTGTTCAAACAAAGCAAGCGCACTTTCGACGATTTCAATATCAAATTGCGTCTGTTTAGCGATTGATTCAGCAGTATGCTGAATAGTCATTTTGCCGACCTGCCGAACAAGTACGCCGTCAGTTTTCAATGACTTTAAGCACAGTTTAAGGTACAAGAGTACGTATTTTTCGCCGTTTTCCTGGTCCTCTAGCCACTCAACGACATCACTTTCAAAGAAGTTTTCGTTGAGCTTTAACCAATAATACCTGCCAGCCATGTTTTACTCCTCGAAGTATGTCGGCACTTCGTACACCATTTTATTGTTCTTCCGGTATACCTTGATTCTTCCGTCCTTCTTGCAGAACTTCAAAAATCTATACCAACTTTTCGGGTTACACTTTCTAAAGGCTCCAAAATAGAATGCAATTCCAGACTGAAGCCCACCCGCACTTGCAAGAATTTCAAAAGCCATGTCAAAAAAATGTGGGTTTGTCTTTTCTAATTTGTCTAGGAAATTGATATTTATGTCAAAGTGTTTCTTGCCCGTAAGAACTGTTGCTTTACTTTTTTCGCACGGTACCGCTTTTACATTCAACATTTTGTCCAGCTCCTTTTAGATTTTTAGGGGACATTTTGTCCTAAAGTTAGGGGACATTTTGTCCCCGCTTTTCGGGACATTTTGTCCCCGACGTTTTTTTGTTATTTCATACTAGCTTCAATTTCTTCTGCCGTGAAGATTTCGCCGGTTACAGTATCAACCTTGCCGCCCTCTGTAAGCTCCTGCGCTTGCTCTGTAGCGTTCTCTGCGTCAACGTCGATGTATTCAGCCTCACCGGTTTCTTCGTTGAGCACAGCGGCTTTTCCGTCATTTTCAAAGGCGGTCAATAATTCGATAGACTTAGGTGCATATGTTTTCAAAATAGGCAACAAGACTGTTTTGCAGGCCATTGCGTCAAAGTCAGTTTTCCAAGGTCCTTTATTGAACGCCTTGCTGAAGCGTTTTGCGTGAGCAAGTACCTGCTCTTTGGTTGAATAGTGCGCTTTTCTAAAACCGCCAACTGTTTCGATGGCCGCGAAGTAACCCACTACATTATCACTTACCGCTTCGCCGAGTTCATAAGTCTCATCGAATTTATTCCAATGTTTCAACTCTCCTTCATAAACTGGCACCATGATAATTTTTTTCATATACCCACTGCGCATAGCGAGCTGAATTAAACCTTTGTATCCAATTTGAAATTGAGCTATACCGGCATAAGCAACAATATATGCTTCGCCGAGAGTTGGCACGATTTGAAGTTTGAGGCTTGCTGCCGTAGCTGCTGCTGCAAGCACTGTATGATAATCCGCTGCGCGCAACAGTTTGTCGTTGTTGTATACTGTTAACACGCTAGACAGATAACTGCCGGCGTTTTCACCAAGCATTTTTTCGAAACGTTCTTTGACTGCTGCACTGTTAATCGCTAAGCTTAAAGGCGACGGTGCCTTTGCAGTACTGCTATTATTTCTTTTTTGAATACCGTTAATAGTTGCCATTATTCTTTTAACCTCCTTAATTTCAAACAGTCTTTTTCGCTGTCGTATAAAATTTCTTCCAGCGACAAGTCTAATGCTTGTGCCAATTTTACACGTGTGCGCAATGCAATATTTTTTACTACGCCGCATTCGTATGCGCTAATGGTCGGCTTTTCCACGCCAACCATTAGCGCAACTTCACCTTGCAGCAGGCTTAATTCCTTCCGCTTATGGAACAAGGTTACGCCTAATTTCTCTTGCTCTGTAAGGCTCATTTTAACGTGAACCTCATACTAGGCTTGCCAACCTTGGCATACTTTTCGTACACGTCCGGCAGGTCTTTTTTCAGTGCCTTTTTGTCCAGCGTTACTCTTCCGGCAATCTGTATATAGGTAATTTTTCTATCCATAAACATGCCGCTTTCGCTGCCGTTCAGCATGAGCTTCAAGGCGTTTTGTGCCTGCGCTAACTGTTCTTCCAGTACCTTTTTCGTTGCCGTCAGTCCGTCAATACACTTAATGTATTGCTCTGCTGCGCTAGGCAGTGCGATACTGTCAACCGCTAACTTATCCTTATTCATTTTGTCAATGGTTGCGGCGGTGCTTTCGCTGCCGTCAACCTCCGGCGGGATGTCGCTTTGCAGGTTGTTCCAGAATATAATCGCCTCCGCTCTCATATCTGAAATAAACTCATCGTTGCGGGGAATTTCCTTCCATACAAAATGGTTGCCGCCGATTAAGCAGGCAATGTACCACTTCTCGCAGCCGGTAATCATCATGTACCACTGACACTGGCAATAATAAGAATCTGGCAGCTCGTCCCCGTCCCAATCTTTACTCTTGAACCCATTCGCAGTCTTACATTCAAGGCCTGCATTTTCGCCTACCACAAGGCGGTCAACATTCGCAAGCATGAATTCGTATGATTCATCTTGCAGCGTGCCGCACTTGCGAACCTTCTTGCCGGTCAGCTCACAGAATCTGTCAGCTACAACCTGCTCAAGCACCGTACCCCAATACACAAATTCGTTATTGGAAAGGTCCTCTGCTTCTACATCGCCATGCTTTTCAGCGTAGAGTGCGTAAGCGCTCTTCCAGGGGTTCAGTCCCATGATGCAGGCAATATCGCTGCCGCCGATACCGCTATTGCGGACGCGTTCCCACGCCACGCGGTCAGCGGCTTGCTCAACTGTCATAATCAGTTTACCCTTCATCAAGCCTCATCCTCCATTTCTTCTAACATGTGCTTTGTAGAGAGTGCTGCATAACGAGCAGCGTCTTTATCGCATAATGCCATTGCGACGCGATAAATCACATCTTTACTGAGTTGCGGCGCATCGTATTTTTTCTCAGCAATTTTCGCAAGCGCCAGCAAATGGCTCATAGTAGCAGCTACGAGAATCTCAAAATCTTCGGGGTTCTTTTTGATGATAGTCACACTCATACCGACGAGCACTTTTATAAACTTCTCGCTGATTTTCTCAAAAGTGCCTCTGACACCTACAATGCTTTTGCTATCGTTAGCGGCAAGCACTACGCCACCCTTGCAGAGAAAATTTTCAACCGCCCATTGGGAAATTTCTTTGTTGTTCATAAAATCAATCTCCTTTCAAAAAATAAAATTAAATTTCTTTATATAACGGAATAACAATTTGTTGTCCCGCTTGCAACTCTTTACCTATAAGATTGTTATGCTTGCGAATATCAAACATCAGCTCGCGACAATCTCTGTACTTGTCCTGCTCTTTCATGTGAGCATTTGCAATATCCCACACTGTCTCCCCTTCGCTTACATAGTAAGCAACCAGGGTTCTGCTATAACTAGGGAACAAAAAACCATGTGCCCTAGCAGCCAGTTTTGCGGCGCTGCCACCGGTCAGAAAGACAAGACCAGCAAGCAGAATAACAGTGATGAGAAAAGCTTTAGTAGTCTTACTCATTTTCCCCATCCTTTCATTACAATCTTACGCCAGCACTCGCCACCGCTGCACACGGTAACAAGCAGGCCGCTTTCCTTATCTACTACTTTAGAGAAGTTCATGTGCGACAAGTCTTTACCGCACACAGCGCATTTTCTCTTTTTCCTGGTCATTCGTACCTCCAAACTTCTGCCTCTAAGTCAAGAGGCGTAATCCCCATGTACTCAGCAAACTTTGCCGGGCTGATATGATAAGCCCAACTCTTTTTACTGCTAGCGTGAATTGCCACGCCGAACGGTAACGCGCCACTACGCAGGCCCATACGCACAAACATTTCGCTTTTTTGCATGAGCCGTGCGGCTGTTTTAATAGGAACGTTTCCAAGCATTTCTATTTCCTCCTTTTCATAAAGCGCATTGCCGTTTCGTAGCGTTTTTCAGCTCTTTCAATAGCTCCTGCGCGTTCTTTCTTTTCAGCTTTTTCTTCCAGCGTATCACACCGGATTGCGCCCATGATTCTTTTCAAGTCTTTGTCGGTCCTACTATTCAAAGCACACCTCCTGCCCGCGCCGACGCGAGGCGCGGGGCTTGTTTCTATTTCAGCCCTACTACTGGCCGACTACCTGTTGTTGCTGTTCGCACAGTCTTACGGCAGCTTGCAAGCCTTGCATATATGCGGCCGCAACCATAAGGCCGTCCGCTTTAAGCTTGGACATATCAACCGCCGTGCGCTTTACACGCTTTTCAGCAAGCATTTCTTTCACTTCCATTGTTGCCACCTCCCTTTTACAAGATACATAATGCCTAATTTAGACATTTTATTCTTTTTTTCAACACCTTATGCTGTTATTATACTACTATCAATTCTTCTCGTCAACTATTTTTGTCTATTTCCAACATTAATTCTTGTATTCTCTCTATGTTTATGTTAAAATAAACACGTAATGTTTGGTGGAGACACTAGAAAGGAGTGACTTGCAATGAATGAGCGTTTAAAGCTATTGCGCAAAGCTTTAAAACTGAATCAGTTAGAATTCGCGGAGAAAATACAAATAGGACGTTCCACTTTGGCAGGCTATGAAAACGGGCTTACTAATATGACAGATAGGTCCATCCGTGATATTTGCCGCGTGTTCTATGTTAATGAAGATTGGCTACGTACTGGCGAAGGAAATATGTTCCGCGCCAGGAATACAACCAACGAAGAATTAGCACTGCAAATCGGCAAACTGTTAAAGACAGATGATGAGTTTACCAAGAATCTATTTTTGGAATATCTCAAACTGCCGCCCGAAATGAAAACTTTATTTGAAGATTTCGTTCACAATCTGGCCAAAAGCAAATAACCGGCAAATAAAAAAATCCCCCGTACCATCCGCGGTACGGGGGATTTTGCTATGCCTTTTAAATTAGTGCAGCAAATAAAAAAATCAATCTTCGTCTACAAGTCCAAGGATAAAACTGTATATGACAGCCAGCGTTTCTTCATCTTTCACTTCCCGCAATATACCGATTATCCTACTCAATAAAACCTGCATTGTGCCCTCCATTCAAATTAAAGCAGGCCTACAACATTAAGAACCTATTTATATTCTACCACTAAGCTCGCTCATTATAAAGAGTTTTAGGAAAAGTAATTATTTGAATTGCAGTTTACATTTAAATGTGCTATTATTAAATCAAATAAAGACAGAAAGTGATGTGGTTAACATGGTTGACAGTGACACTATAAGCCTACAGATTAAGAACCTCTATCAAACAATTTTCGCTGTGCCATTGGCGCAAGGCGTGACATGGGCAGTCTAAAAGCTGCCCATTATTTTTTTATTACAAAGGAGAGTATTTATAATGAGATTTAATCCAATAGAGTTTTTCTATGAGTTGCTTAACGGGAATCCTTATCTTATTGGTGTGCTAATCTTTACCGTGTGTATATCTCTTATTCCTAATTCGTTATGCGAAACTATATTAGAACTGCCCCAAAAAATAAAAAAGATGTTTGCAAAGAAGCCTGTTGATGCACCAATTCAACAGGCCAACCAAAATTACGACTTCGTTCCGTCTGACGATAATTATTTTACTTTCAAAGGCAGAATAGGAAGAAAAGTTTTTATTAAAAGAACCGCTATTGCATATTTAGGAATTATTCTGGTAGCGGTATTCTTTTCATGGTTAGCAGGTTCAACAAGTGAACTAGAAAAAGTTTCTCTATATAGCGCATTAATGCTTGTCTTTATGTTCCCTTTTACACTCTTCTTATACGCCAACACAAACAGACGCTTTCATGATATTGATAAAAGTTCAAGATGGACATTAGCAATGTTCCTTGCAAGCAACACTGTTGCGCTATTCTACTTTCTTCTACTGCTCTATTTGTTTTGTAAAAAAGGCAATCCCGGTGCAAACGAATATGGCCCGAATCCATTGCAGCAATAAGCAACGATATTTTCAAACAAAAACAACAATAGCCCACGCCGTACACGTGAGCTATTGTTGCTGTTGTTTTTGCCGAACCTTAAACACAATTTCGAAAGGAGGTTTGTCTTGATGAAAAAAATCTGGAAAACATGAAAACCTAGAAAAAAGGAGAAAGAAGGGAATCAAGATTGCATCTTCATTTCAACACCCCGAAAAAATGAAGGTACTATAGTGCTTGTATCAGTGTTCGCGGAAACTGCGCCGTCTACTGCGCCTACACCGGACCGCACAGCCGCCCCGAACACCTACTTATATTATATCATGATAATATGTTTAATTTGTGAATAATAACTTCATATAAACGCTTGAAAGAATTAATACACAGTTTATCCACAACTGTTGCAAAAAATGCAACAACTGAAAAAGGAAGGAGCAACTAAACATGAAATTACCTAACGGCTATGGTTCCGTTACGAAGCTGACCGGGAACCGGCGGCGACCGTATATGGTCCGCATCACAACGGGCTTTACCAATGACGGCCGCCAGCTTATGAAAATACTAGGCTACTATGCAAAGCGCACAGAAGCACTTACTGCCCTAGCCGAATACAATCAATCGCCCTATGATGTTGAAAGTGTGGGCTTGACGTTTGCCCAGGTACACGAGAGATGGGAAGCCGCAACCTACGTTGACGGCAAAGAGCAATCTAACCAATATAAGGCAGCATATAAGTGCTGCGCGCCACTATGGGATATACCGTTCAAAGATATTAAGACCGCGCAATTTCAGCAAGTCATAAATGACTGCGACAAAGGCTACGCTACCAAGAAGGCAATCCGAATCGTATGTAATCTGATGGCCAAATATGCGCTTGCTAATGATATTATAGTAAAAAATTATGTTGAGCTTACTAGCCTACCGCCCCAGGTTGAAAGCAGAATACACAATCCGCTTACTAAAAAGGAGCTTGCTATATTATGGGAAAACAGCAAGGATATAAAAGTGCAAGCCGTGCTTATCCTCTGTTATACCGGCATGCGCCCCACCGAGCTAGTGAAGGTTGAGAAGGCGAACGTCGACTTTGAAAATAAATTCTTCGTTGGCGGCATGAAAACTGCGGCAGGCCGCGGCAGAAGAATTCCTATTGCTGATAAAATATTCGACTTCTTCAAGGATGCTTGTGAACGCAGCACCGGCGAATATATCTTTTCTGATGAACGGGGCAAGAATATATCCTATGACACATACCGCAGCAGATATTGGGAACCGGTAATGAATATGTTTAAGATGGACCACTTGCCCGGTGACGGCCGCCACACTTGCGCAAGCCTGCTTGATGATAAAGACGTAAATGTAAAAATCAAGAAGCTAATTCTGGGGCACGCCAGCTCCGACGTAACGGAAAGAGTTTACACTCATAAGACGTTAGAGCAACTGTTAGAGGCTATAAATTTAATATAGTTTGTTACATACGTGTTACATATGTGTTGCATACTCGTTACATACGTAGCTGATTTTCTATGAGCTGTGGACACTTTTTGAAAATAATGGAGGCGAAGAAAAAGCCCGCAACCTGCATGGTTACGGGCTTTTCTTGCGATTTGTGATTGATTGAGATAGCCTTCTCTATTAACGTTTGGAGAACTGGCTAGCTTTACGAGCTTTCTTCAAGCCGTATTTACGACGTTCTTTTTCGCGCGGGTCGCGAGTCAGGAAGCCTGCTTTTTTCAGAGCAGGACGGAATTCAGCGTCAACTTTCAGCAGAGCGCGAGCAATGCCGTGACGGATAGCACCAGCTTGGCCGGAAATGCCCCCGCCGTTTACGTTAACGAGTACGTCATATTTGCCTTTGGTTTCGGTAACTTCGAGCGGTTGGTTAACAATCAGCTCTAAGGTTTTCAGACCAAAGTATTTGTTCAATTCACGGTCGTTGATAACGATGTTGCCTTCACCCGGAACCAGGCGAACGCGAGCAACAGAAGATTTACGACGACCAGTTGCGTTATAAGTAACTACTGCCATTTATTTGTTCCCTCCCGGATATTATCTAACGTTGATTTCCATTACTTCAGGTTTTTGAGCTGCATGCGGATGTTCGCTGCCAGCATATACATGAAGTTTGGAGAAAATTTGAGCGCCGAGGCTGTTGTGCGGAATCATGCCTTTAACAGCGAGCTCTACCATTCTTACAGGGTTTTTCTTCAGCATGTCGCCAGCTTTTACATAGCTGTCGCCGCCGAGATAACCGGAATGACGGAAATAGATTTTGTGAGTCAGTTTTTTGCCGGTCAGAACAACCTTATCTGCATTGATAATGATTACGTGATCACCGGTGTCCATGTGCGGGGTAAAGGTCGGTTTGTGTTTACCGCGCAGGACTTTTGCAACCTCTGCAGCCAGGCGGCCCAGAGTTTTATCAGCTGCGTCAACAACGTACCATTTGTGTTCGATGTTAGACGGATTAGCCATAAAAGATTTCATCGCTTGTGTCCCTCCTAGATATTTTCCAAATATACAGTTCGTTGCGATCTTCTCACCGTATTTCGGGGCTAGTGAAATCAAGCGGAAAATCACGTAGATATATTATACGCAACTTAAGAGTTTAAGTCAAGTATTTTTGTTAAAATTTTAGCATTTTCCAAGAGTTTTTCCCTTAAAGCTGCGGATACTCCCGATAACCAACCTCCGCCAGGTATAAACCCTGTGCCGGAGCAGGCTCGTTTAAAAATTCACAGCGCTGTGCCGTCAGCTCGGCGGCAAAATCCTGCACCGTGCGCTTGCCCATTCCCACCTGTACCAGGGACCAGACTATGTTGCGTACCATGTGATATAAAAAGCCGTCACCGCTGATGCGGAAAAGAATCTCTTCTCCCTGCTGCTGCCACTTGGCAGCAAAAATTGTTTTTATCGGCGAAGTATCAACACTGCCGCTACTGCGGAAGGCACTGAAATCATGCGTTCCCAGCAGCAGCTCCGCCGCTTCGTTCATGGCCTTCACCTCAAGCTGCTGACGCAGCTGCCAGGCATAACGCACCATAAAGGGATTGACGTGCTCATTGACAAGCAGCTTGTAATGATACGTCTTCCACCGTGCGCTGAAGCGTGCGTGAAAGCCTTCCGGCATCTCCTCGGCGCTCACAACCACGATATCCTCCGGCAACAGGCTTGCCGCCGCACGCACCAGATTAGCACAGGGAATGCGTCCATTCGTAGTAAAGGTCACCGTCTGTGCCAAAGCATGCACGCCTGTATCCGTGCGCCCACTGCCTGCGGTTACTACTTTTTCGCCGCACAGCATAGTCAACGCTTCTTCCAAAACATTTTGCACCGTCTGCACGTTTTTCTGCTTCTGAAAGCCATGATAGGCACTGCCGTCATAGGCTACGACCAGCTTTATTGTACGCATATATTCCCCCAGCGCAATACTGCCAGGCCAACCGCCAGTATAATAATCAAAGCAAAGGCCAGATAATCGCGGCCGGCATATACCAGCTCGTGCATGCGTGTACGTCCTTCACCGCCGCGATAGCAGCGTGCTTCCATTGCAACAGCCAGTTCATCGGCACGACGGAAGGCACTGATAAACAGCGGTACCAGCAAAGGCAGCATATTTTTCATTCTCTGGAAGATATTGCCGCTGGCAAAATCAGCTCCGCGAGAAGTCTGTGCCTTCATAATGCGGTCTGTTTCATCCAATAATGTAGGAATAAAGCGCAAAGCAATGGTCATCATCATAGCCAGCTCATGCGCAGGAACACCCAGCTTTTTGAACGGACGCAGCAGATTTTCAATACCGTCTGTCAGTACAATCGGTGATGTCGTAAAGGTCAGCACCGAAGAAAACAGCAGCAGCAGAATCAGGCGAACTGCCATCTTTACGCCCATGTCGATACCTTCGGCAGTTACGCTCAAAAACTTCCAGGTAAAAACAATATGCTCACCGGGAGCGGTAAACATATGAATCAGCATCGTCAGAATAACGATAATCCAAATAGGCTTCAAGGATTTGAAGACCAGCATCCACGGTACTCTTGAAATAAGAATTACTACAGCGGCAAAGGCAGTCAGAATGCCATAAGCCAACGGCGTTACCGCAAAGAAAATAGCAATGATATAAATCAAGGTGGCCAACAGCTTAGTACGCGGATCAAGCTTATGGATAAAGGAGTTACCGGGGAAATATTGTCCTAAGGTTATATCTGTCAGCATTATTTCCACCCCTTTGCTTGCTTAATCGCCTTAACCAGGCTCATATCGTCTTTAATATTCTCTTTCACTGCCAGGCCGTTTTTACGCAGCAAATCCGCCAGCTTGTAAACCTGCGGAACATCTACGCCAACCTTGACCAGCTCATCGGCATGCTGCTTGAAAATATCTGCGGGAGTACCGTCGAACAGCACCTTGCCGGTGTTGATAACCAGCAGGCGGTCAGCATATTTTACTGCCTCCTCCATGCTGTGCGTTACCAGCACAATAGCAATGCCACGGCTCTTGTGCAGTGACATGATTTCCTTAAATACTGCATTACGGCTGCGCGGGTCCAAGCCTGCGGAAGGCTCGTCCAAAACCAGATAATCCGGGTTCATCGCAACCACACCGGCAATAGCTACACGGCGCATCTGGCCGCCGCTCAGCTGAAAGGGAGAGCGCTGCGCATAGGTATCATAATCCAGGCCGACGAAGGCCATAGCCTCACGCACCTGCTTTTCTACCTCATCCTCGGCAAAGCCTTTATTGCGCGGGCCGAAGGCGATATCCTCAAAAACAGTTTCCGCAAACAGCTGATGCTCTGGATACTGAAATACCATGCCAACCTGCTGGCGTGCAGTCTTGGCCTCTGCACTCTTAGCAGTAATATTAATGTCATCAATGCTTGCGCTGCCCTTATCCGGCTTCAGCAAGCCGTTTAAATGCTGTACTAAGGTAGACTTACCGCTGCCTGTGTGTCCTATAATAGCAACTATTTCGCCCTTGGAAATCTCCAGCGATACATCATTGAGCGCCAGGCGTTCAAACGGCGTGCCTTTGGAATATGTATGATATATATTAGAAAGTTTTATTGACATAATGCCTGCGCCAGCTCCTCATCTGTAATAATATCCTGCGGCAGCTTTACACCGCTTTTGCGCAGCTCGCTGGCTACCTTCGCTGCCAGCGGAGCCTCCAGTCCCAAGGCCTCCAGCTCATCCACTCTGCTGAAAACCTCACGCGGAGTACCCATAAATCTGATATGACCTTTTTCCATAACAACTACGCGGTCAGCAGCCAGTGCCTCAACCATGTAATGCGTAATATAAACTATAGTCATATTTTTTTCTTCATTGAGCTTACGTACAGTGCCCACGATTTCCTTGCGTCCCTGCGGGTCAAGCATCGCTGTAGGCTCGTCCAGCACAATGCATTCCGGCTGCAGCGCCAGAATACCTGCTATAGCCACACGCTGCTTCTGGCCGCCGCTCAAAAGATGCGGTGCATGTTTGGCATATGCCGTCATGCCTACAGCAGCCAACGAATCTGCTACACGCTGCGGTATTTCCGGACCAGGTACGCCGATATTTTCCGGACCGAAGGCCACATCCTCTTCGACAATCGCAGCAACTATCTGGTTGTCGGGATTTTGGAACACCATGCCCACCTTTTGGCGGATATCCCACATTTTGCTTTCATCTTCAGTGTCCATGCCATCTACCAGCACAGTGCCGTCAGTCGGCAGCAGTAAAGCGTTCAAGTGACGTGCCAGCGTAGATTTACCGCTGCCGTTAGCGCCGATAACAGCAACAAATTCACCCTGCTTAATCTCAAGGCTTACGCCGTCCAGTGCCCTTACCTCATTGCCATCAGCATCTGTATAGTAATGCTTCAAATTTTTTATACTAATCACAACAGTGCCTCCATCATAAATTCGTGTACTTACTAATTATATACGTGATAAAAAGATTAGTCAACCTTCTTTTATCACAAGGTTAACCATAATGCTAAAAGAGTAAACCATAAACGCTAAAGCACGTTTACGGCTTATTTTTATAAATCAAAACGTTCAATTTTAATGCCAGCAAAGCAACACGAGCTTTAGAAAACGAGAAAACAGCCTGCAGGGGATATTGCAGGCTGTTTCTCTTAGGAAAGCTGTTTATGATGAATTTGATGGGAAGGGTGTAGCAACTTCTTGCTACACTCATAGTATACTATATTGCTGTGACATAGCAAGGGCAAAGTTTTGAAGAAATCGTGAATAAAATTCCTGCATGAACTGCGCTTGCATTCAAATTTAATTATTACTTATCCGTAATCTGTGCTCCAAACGGCAACATTGCCAGCTTAGCCAGCTTAAAATGCTGCATGCCGAAGGGAATGCCGATAATCGTACAGCACAAAATTACAGCAAAAACTGCATGCGTAATTGCCAGCTCGATACCGCCAAAAATCAGCCAAAAAATATTTAACAGCAACGAGGTTGTTTCACCGCTCAAAGCTACATCCTTGCCAAAGGGGAAGAAGCTCAACCGTCCCAGCTTAAAGCACTGCAGTCCTACCGGAATACCGATAATCGTCAAACACCATAACAGGCCTACCAGATACCAGATAATGCCTGCTAAAATACCGCCAAATAAAAACCAGATAATATTACCGATAATGCTCATTGCGCACTTCCTTTCATCTACCGACAAACCAACCGGCACAGCGAAAAAATATACACGTAGTTGGTTACTGATACATTTGATTTAAAAGATTGTAAGTAATCTCTCTAAGGCTAGTTTAGCATACCGCAAACTTTTGCGCAAGCGCAAAGGCAAGCGGCACTGTGGGAACTCTGGGGAGAGTCTCACGGTGCCGCTGCACTATATTAAATTAAATGGGATAACTTAATGATTGGTTTCTTCGGCTAATTTTACCGGAACCAACTCAGCCTCTTCCTTGAGATGCTGCTGATAAGCTTTTGTTTCAGCAACAACTACGCCGGAAAGAGCAACCAGAGCAATCAGGTTAGGCAAAGCCATCAGACCGTTAACGATATCGGACATAACCCAGATTTCTTCCAGTTTCAGGAACGGACCGCAGGCAACAAGAATGATGAAACCGATGCGGTACGGAAGAATTGCTTTAACACCCATCAGGTATTCTACGCAACGTTCGCCGTAATAGTTCCAGCCGAGGATGGTAGTGAAGGCGAAGAGCACCAGGCCAACCAACAGCAGCCAGCTGCCGAAAGCAGGGAAGGCGGAAGTGAAGGCTGCATTAGTCATTGCAGCACCGTTGAGTTCACCGTTCCAAACGCCGGTAACAATCAAGGACAAACCGGTCATGGTGCAGATGATGATGGTATCGATAAAGGTACCGGTCATGGAAACCAGACCTTGTTCAGCAGGCCAATTAGTTTTAGCAGCAGCCGCTACGATAGGAGCAGAGCCTAAGCCGGATTCGTTGGAGAATACGCCGCGGGCAACACCGCTGCGCATTGCCAGCATAACAGTTGCACCAAGGAAGCCGCCCTGTGCAGCAGTAGTAGTGAAGGCACTTTCAATAACCAGTGCTACAGCTGCCGGCACCTGATCAGCGAAAGCTATCAAAATACCTAAGGTAGTCAGGAAGTAAATTACTGCCATACCGGGAACAACCTTAGAAGAAACAGTAGCGATGGATTTCAGACCGCCTATGGTTACGGCAGCAACAAGAATTGTCAGCGCAATGCCGGTATAAAGAACCGGGATGCCTGCAGAGATTTTGGTAATCTCAACGATGGAGTTTACCTGAGCGAAGGTACCTACGCCGAAGTATGCGCACATGATACCGAAAACGCAGAACATAGTAGCCAAGGGTTTATATTGCTTGCCAAGGCCGTTTTGAATGTAATACATCGGACCGCCGGAGATATTGCCGTTAGCGTCGACAGTACGATATTTTACAGCCAGCAGGCATTCTGCATATTTGGTTGCCATACCGAAGAAGGCAGCCAGCCACATCCAGAACAATGCACCGGGACCACCGGCCTTAATTGCGGTAGCAACACCGACAATATTACCGGTACCAACAGTTGCAGCAAGAGCGGTACACAATGCTTTAAAGCTGTTTACGTCACCGTGACCATCATTCTTGGCACAGAAGATAAGCTTCAATGCCTGCGGCAGCTTCAATACCTGCAACAAGCCTAAACGAATGGTCAGCATAATGCCGGTACCTACAAGCAATACCAGTAGTGGCGGACCCCAGACAAACGAATCAATTGCATTCAATGTTTCCAACATGATGATTTCCCCTCTCATTTTCAAAGTTCCCTAAGTAAATAAAAAGCCGGAGTATAATTACCTGATACTCCGGTTTGTCAGCGGCCATGATAGCTGTGCTATCATTGTTATTTTGCTCCGTCCACTGGCCTGAGAGATAAGGATGTAAATATTCACATCTTTGCACCTTCGGCGCCCATTCAAGGGACTCTCCAGAGTTGTGTCTGTACACGGTTCTTGCTTTTTATAAGCACCTGAGAGTTTTTGCTCCTTCGGTAGGTATTGCCTTCTCCTATGTACTTCATCCACTCACTATTTACTTATGTATCTGATTATAACACATGTAAAACAAAATTCAAGATCTTACAGCAATGTATACACGCATACATACAAAACTGTAAACTAAAGTATGTTTATTGATTTTTTTAATAACAAAACGGCGCTGTGGGAACTCTGGGAAGAGTCGCACAACGCCGCTTTGCTATATAAAGATGAAATATTAGGCTTACTTATTTATTCTTTTCTTCAGCCAGATGCTTCTGATAAGCCTTAGTTTCGGCAACAACTACACCGGACAAAGCAATCAAAGCAATTAAGTTAGGAATAGCCATCAGGCCGTTAACGATATCCGCCAAAACCCAAATCTCTTCCAGCTTCAGGAAAGGACCGCAGGCAATCAGGCATATGAAGATGATGCGGTACGGCAGAATTGCCTTTACGCCCATCAGATATTCTACACAGCGTTCGCCGTAGTAGTTCCAGCCAAGGATGGTGGTGAAAGCAAAGAGTACAAGACCAACCAAAAGCAGCATGCTGCCAAATGCAGGGAAAGCCATGGTGAAGGCAGATTCAGTCATTGCAGCACCGTTCAGAGGTCCGCACCATACACCGCTGACAACCAGGGACAAGCCGGTCAGAGTACAAATGATAATAGTATCAATAAAAGTACCGGTCATAGAAATCAAGCCTTGCTCTGCAGCCCATTTGGTTTTAGCAGCAGCAGCAACGATAGGAGCAGAACCTAAACCGGATTCGTTGGAGAATACGCCACGAGCAACACCACTGCGCATTGCCAGCATAACGGTAGCACCGAGGAAACCGCCTTGAGCAGCAGTCGGAGTGAAAGCAGAATTCAGTACAGTTGCGATTGCAGCAGGAACCTGATCTGCAAACACAATCATGATACCGACAGTAGTCAGGAAGTACAGCAGAGCCATAGCAGGAACTACCTTTGCAGCAACAGTTGCAATGGATTTCAGACCGCCGATGGTTACAGCAGCAACAACTACAGTCAGAGCAATACCGGTGTAAACAACCGGAATACCTGCAGAAATCTGGGTAATTTCAACAATGGAGTTTACCTGAGCAAAGGTACCGATACCAAAGTATGCGCACAGAACACCGAATATAGCAAACATAACAGCCAGCGGTTTGTATTTTTTGCCAAGACCATTTTCAATGTAGTACATCGGGCCACCGGAAATATTGCCGTTAGCATCGACAGTACGATATTTTACAGCCAGCAGACATTCGGAATATTTGGTTGCCATTCCGAAGAAGGCTGCCATCCACATCCAGAACAAAGCGCCCGGCCCACCTGCTTTAATTGCAGTTGCAACACCAACGATGTTACCGGTACCAACAGTTGCAGCCAGTGCGGTACACAATGCTTTAAAGCTGTTTACGTCACCACTGCCATCGTTCTTGGCACTGAAGATCAAGCCCAAAGCCTGCGGCAGCTTGAAAACCTGTAGCAGCTTCAGACGGAAGGTCAGCAGAATACCGGTACCAACCAAAAGTACCAGAAGCGGCGGACCCCAGACAAACGCATCAATTTCATTCAAAATTTCCAACATGATTCAAACATCTCCCTTTAAATTCCCATTAATTATTTACAAGCAAATAAAAAACCGGAGTATACAAAAAATACTCCGGTAAAAGTCAATGACATATGATAGGCAATAGCGCCATCACATAAGCTTTGCTCTGTCCACTGGCCTGAGAGATAAGGACGTTTCTGAATTTCAGAAGACATCTTTGCACCTTCGGCGCCCATTTAAGGGACTCTCCAGAGTTGTGTCAGCATACGGTTCCTGCTTAAAATTAAGCACCTGAGAGTTTTGCTCCTTCGGTAGGCAGTGCCTTCTCCCATATACATCATCCACTCGTTATTTACTTATGTACGCTATTATAACACACTTTTTGAAGAACGCAAGTCTTTTTTTAACAATTTTTTATGTATACACGAATACATAAGGGAGTGTAACTTTTGAAGCAAAACAGATTGCTTAAAGCATGCTAAAATACTACTTATTGTAAAAAATACATACTAAATCTCGCTTTGTAATCATATATGCTTCATTCTCAGCATAATCCAACTATTATCGGCATCAATAACCTGCCATTTTTTATTCTGCTGAGCAATAAATCTATCATAGCTTTTAGTCGTAACAACAACAAAACGATACGGATTCCGCTCCAGTGTTGCGTAAGGCATAACGTTCTTGCTTGTCCAGGAAAAATCCTTGGGAACATAGCCTGCAACCTCACGCTCATGCATCAGCTTGACAATTTTACTGCTGCTGTAAAAAACTGCAGAAGTAGGATATTTGCCATATAAGCCTACCTCATGTACATCATTTTCCGTCAGCATCTCACCCAAATTCTTCGCACTGCGCTGCTCACTGAATGGTATAGCAAGGCTGAAAATAAGCGCAATATAAAATACTGCCGACATAGCCGCAATACTGCAGACACGCTCTCCCGTCACTAAGCGCAGTATATAATCAAGCATCACGCCGATAATCAGCGCCAACGGCAGCAAGAACAGCAGCTCAGATGCTATAAGCTGATGACTTACCGCAAACCATGCTCCCACAAGCAGCAGGCCAAAGCCTCCGCCGACAAATATCATATAACCGCCATCCACACAGTCCGTATGTTTCGCCAGCATGCTTCCCAGCAAAAGGCTGGCCGGGAAGAGCAGCGGATAAGTATAGGTGATGTATTTCGTTGCCATACATTGAAAGAAAATGAAAACAACAAGTGCCCACAGCAGTAAAAATTTTTGCTGTTCTTCCAGGCTACGATGTCCCTGCCGCCACCATTTATAAGCAGCCCTGGGAACAAGTCCGCTCCACGGAAACAGCGCCAGCAGATTTACCAGCGTATAATAGTAAATCACATCGTCACGCGGATGCTCCGATACCGTTGCGCGCAGGAAGTTATGCGTGCCGAAGAAGGTATTGATGAAGTCGCTTCCGTGCAGGCTGTACATTACAGCATACCAGGGAACGACAACC
>ERZ779705.178-NODE-178-length-66233-cov-33.011953_pt1 | contig 66233 bp, 101 predicted proteins | sample MGYA00511385_ERZ779705 | MGnify/ENA primary metagenome ERZ779705 (study PRJEB29588, sample SAMEA2145301) | human gut metagenome | biome: human gut; feature: human-associated habitat; material: faeces | place: Denmark | collected 2008/2010 ... | reverse complement strand
CTGGTCCTCAGTCTGTTACGGTAACGGTAAGTTTGTGGCTGTGGCTAGTAGTAGTAATATCGCCGCTTACTCTACGGATGGCATCAACTGGACTCAGAGTACGATGCCAGTGTCGGGCAACTGGTTTTCAGTTTGTTACGGCAATGGTAAGTTTGTGGCCATGACTATCATTAGCGATATCGCCGCTTACTCTACGGATGGCATCACCTGGACTAAGTACAATATGTCTACATATGGTAACTATTGGTCAGTCTGTTATGGTAACGATAAGTTTGTGGTGGCGAGTAGCGATACCACTTATTACTCTACTGATGGTATCAACTGGACTCGGAATACGATGCCCACTACTGCAAACTGGTCCTCAGTCTGTTACGGTAACGGTAAGTTTGTGGCTGTGGCTAGTAGTAGTAATATCGCCGCTTACTCTACGGATGGCATCAACTGGACTCAGAGTACGTTACCTGCTAGTGCAAACTGGTCCTCAGTCTGTTACGGTAACGGTAAGTTTGTGGCTGTGGCTAGTAGTAGTGGTGTCGTCGCTTGCTCTACGGATGGTATCAACTGGACCCAGAGTACGATGCCGATTAGTGGGGATCAGAAGGTGATCGTTTATGGTAATGGCGAGTTTATGATTATGTCTACTGGTGGTACCGCTGTTTACTCTACGGATGGTATTAACTGGACATCGAGAACTCTTCCGGCTGATCTACCCTTTGGTTCATCTTGTTATGGCAACGGTAAGCTTGTGATTGTGAAGTTTAACAACAATATCTCCGCTTGTTTCACTCCTTTCGTAGCCGATCCTGCCGGAACTGATGTAACTGGCAATCTCAAAACGGCTCTCGGAGCGGCCACCATGACTGAGGTTAACACCGCTATCCAGTCCGCTATTCAGAATACATGGGAGGCGAGCTACTGATGAGTACACAAGAGACTAATCTGAAGGCTATCGCCGATGCGATCAGAGCTAAGACCGGCTTGACCGGCACTATCAAAGCGTCTGAGTTCGCCAGTAAGATCGCCGCTATTCCGACTGGAGTGGCTAAGCCGAAGTGGACTCAGAGTACGTTACCTGCTGCTGAAATCTGGTACTCCGTCTGTTACGGCAACGGTAAGTTCGTAGCTGTGGCTACTATCGCCGCTTACTCTACGGATGGTATCAACTGGACTCAGACCACGATGCCGGTTAGTGCAGGCTGGTACTCCGTCTGTTACGGCAACGGTAAGTTCGTAGCTGTGACTGGTAATAATGGTAATATCGCCGCTTACTCTACGGATGGTATCAACTGGACCCAGAGTACGTTACCTGGATCACGGTTGTGGGAATCCGTCTGTTATGGTAATGGTAAGTTCATAGCAGTATGCTCTGGTTCGTTGCTCCCTGCTTATTCTACTGATGGCATCACTTGGAGTAGTGGCCGCATGCCCACTACTGCAAACTGGCGCTCCGTCTGTTACGACAACGGTAAGTTTGTAGCTGTGGCTAGTGACAGCACTATCGCCGCTTACTCCACGGATGGTATCAACTGGACCCAGAGTACGTTACCTGCTAGTGCAAACTGGCAATCCGTCTGTTACGGCAACGGTAAGTTTGTGGCTGTGGCTGCCGGCAGTGCAATTGCCGCTTGCTCTACGGATGGTATCAACTGGACTCAGAGCACTCTTCCGGCTAATGCAGATTGGAATTCAGTCTGTTACGGCAACGGTAAGTTTGTGGCTGTGGCTGGTGATAGTGATGTCGCAGCTTACTCTATGGATGGCATCAATTGGATCCAGAGTACGTTGCCCTATAGTATATACTGGCAATCCTGTTACGGCAACGGTAAGTTTGTGGCTGTGTCTAATGGCAGTTCTATCGCAGCTTACCTCAAAGACAGTTTCGATGAATGGGCTTAACGTTTAAAAGGAGGATATATCATGTCTGATATTGCTTTTAACCCTGTGATGTCTACGAACGAAATCTTCAGAGCAAACAATCGGTCTCAGTTCCTCACAAACGATCTCGATGCAATCGAAGCAGATATTCAGGCCCTGGAAACAGGTAAAGCGGACGCCAACCATACTCACACTGGGTATGCGGCGGCAAATCATACCCATTCGGACTACGCTGCAAAGAATCACACTCATACGGGCTATGCGCCTACCAGTCACAACCACAACTCGGCGTATATCGCCAAAGCTCTTCAGATGGTGGCTGATGACGGTGATGCGGAGTATACGTATAACAAAGCTGACAATCCTGACCTCCTTGCTAAAATCGCTGCAATGTCTATCGGAATGCATACCGCATATTCTCAGTCCGGGGTCACCAACAACCCCAAAACGATTGAGGCCTGGCGTATGCTGATCCATAAGACCTCCACGACAAACGTCTGGGTTCTGGCGTTCGGTAGCTCTGGCAGTGTTTTCAGTAATTACAAAGACAGCAACGGTTGGAAGGGTTGGAAAGCAATTTACGACGTAGGTTCTCCTGTTCTCTGGAGCGGTAAGCTCTATCCCAATGCAAATCATACCATTACGCCCAGCAAGAAACTCTCTGAGTGCAGAAACGGTTGGATGCTTCTGTGGTGCGACTATGATCCGGACACATCCACCGTAAACGACGCAGACTTCGCCACGACCATGATCCCGAAATGTCGGTATGACGGTGATGCATGGAATGGCAAGAACTTCCTGTGTGATGTTCCTCGGTTCTATGGCAGCGCCACTGACACTTCTCTCGAGAAGCGAATCACCAAGACTCTCGCAATCTACGACAATAAGATCGTGGGTAATGCAATTAACAGTCAGGGTGACCGCAATGACGTGGTCCTTAGGGCGGTCTATGAGTTCTAAATGAGGTGACACAATGAATTACGTATCTGGAGCAACTGCTGAAGAGAAGCGGTTGGTTAAAGCGATTCAGACGGCTGTTGGGGCGAAAGCTGACAACAGTATCGGCCCGGTTACTCTGGTGGATATCGCGGTTAAGGTTGGAGCCAAATGCTTCCCCTTAGCGGTCAATCTCTACGAGCAGCCGAGTATTATCTGCGATGATATTCTGGTGTTCAATCCGAAAGCCGGATGCAGCAGCTATGCGAATAGCATTTCCGGTTCGTTCAGCTACCAGAAGAATCCGTGCTCTATTCTCATCAACGGCGGTAAAGTTGTGTATGGCAATTCCTGCCACTACTGGCTTAAGAAGCCGGAGAGTGTTCTGTACGGTCTGAAGACTGGCGAGCATGGAGTGAAGCGCTGCATTAGTGCAAGCGAACTTCCTTCTGGAGTGGAATGGGCGGTTGGCGGTCTGGGTCTTCTGGACAATTACAATCCGACTGCTGAGGGCTTCACCGGAGCCTATAGCGATGTCCTCCGACGCACTAATCACACGATGATTGGTGTCAAGAATGGTAAGGTCTATCTCTGCTATTGTAAGAATATGACCGCTCAGCAGGTCAACGCGCATGCCAAGAAGCTCAATCTCGAACATGCGGTTATGCTGGACGGTGGTCATGTGGCCGCGATCAACAGCGCCAGCACTAAGATCAATACTGCTCAGGTGCAGTATTACGCCATTCAGGCAAAGTGACAATTGAAGATGTAGCTACGTTTTCAAAGAGTGGGGTCTGGCTTCGGCTGGGCCCCATTCCCTTTTAGTGTTGCTTAATTCGCGAGTTTTACACATTACTTTATGAAAAGAGTGAAAAATATGGAGACTATGTTTAAATATTTTGATATTCAGAAAGCGGAGGACGGTTCATTCACCATCGCAAGTAAAGATCGAGGCGTTACAAGCGAAGAAAGATGGGTAGTTAATCCAATGTCTGAAGAGGAAGCAAAACAGTTATACATGTATCTTCAGAGATATTTCACGCAAAGAGAGGAGGAGTCCTAACAAGGGCTCTTCTTTTTCGCGAAAATAACACGTTGTTATATGAGAGAGGAAGAAGAGAACTCGAATAAATCGAGACTCTCAGGTGGATACCCATCTGAATTCAGCCTCTCTTCAATTTTCCCACAAGGAGTGGACAGGACAATGAAAACAGTAAGAATGTATGACGGAAAAGTATTTGGTCACGAGGTATCAGATTATGCGAAGGAGAAAGGATATTTGGACTATAAGACCCTGGCACATATGCTTGAGGACCTTATTCTGAATAATACTATCCGTGAAGCAACTTTAGGAGAATGGGAGATTGTCGCTGGTAACTTTGACAAGATGATCATGCAGGACTTTATCATTTCTCGGTATGGTTATGAGATTCTCAAAGACTATACAAATGAACTGGTCTTCTATAACGACAATCTAGGTATTTATGTTTGGGCTGTATGTCACTGGGGTACATCTTGGGACTATGAATTGACTAGAACAAAATTGGAGGTGATGTAACATGGCACGACGACTAATAGTCAATAACAGATGCCCATTATGCGGTGAACCGGTTGAAATGATAAGGGATGCAGTGTTAAAGCAAAACCCTCACGAAGGAAACGCAGAGCTAGTCGTTACTAAGAGAGGATTAAAGCAATATCTGCATTCCTCTTGCTGGTATGAAATGATCAAGGAAAAGCGCCCATATGATGGGCGTATGTATGTCCAAACCTAACCCCTGCGCATAACAAAAAGAGGAGTCTGTCGTAATGATAGACTCTTCGATTTTTGTGAGAACAAGTGTCAACGTAGTTGATACGTGATGACAAGCTGCAAAGCAGCCGAACTATGAAAGGAGAAAATATGAAATTTCACATTGAATCTACCAGGTGGGGCACTAAAGAAAAAGATCTGATCGATCATTACCCTATGTTAAAAGAGTTCGGATACAAAGATGAACACGTCACAATCGATAGTCTCGAAGCGTTCATGGATCTCGTAAATAACCCAAGCATCAGCAACAACGGCATCATCGTATTCCTGAACACACGATATATGACCCAAAAACAAAGGATTGGATCAGAACAGGCGTACCCAGCATCGAAATCTATGACTGGTACAGAGAGTAAAGGAGAAAAACATGATCAATTTGACTCATCATGGCTATTCGCTAAATGATGAAAAAGTAAAATTTCAATCACATGAGGTTTCTATTTCTGAAACTGATTTCTACAATTCCGAATATGACATATTCTCACGTAACCCTTTCGATATAACCGGTTACGGCTCTACTAAAGAAGAAGCTGTTGAGGACTTCAAAAGAAAATTCGAGTATGTTCTGGCTGAATGGAATGCATTCGGAAAGATACTTTTCTGCCCAGCTATACAGCTCAACATCATAGAAGTCGATTGCTTCGGAAAACCAATTCCTTCCGGTCCTGTTCTTCCGGAAAAAGCTAAGCCCGGCGACATGTTCATTCAAACGATTTGAAAGGAGAAAAGTATGAAATACCCAGAATTTGATTGGATTCCATTCGATAGGAATAATCCTCCATTGGACCTTAACCCCGATGCGACATACTTGGTCATAGTTCGAGAGGATGACTACAATGATGGAAAAACTTGGCACTATGCGGTGGATGTAGCAACACCATACGGCTCTTATATTGATGACTTCTGGGATACTCAAAACGATTGGCGTGAAGGACAAAGAGTTGAAATAGTGGCTTATGTCGAGCTTGTGTACGAGTATTTCACGGAAACGAGTGAAGCAAAATGTCCGGAATAAGTTTATATGAATATCAACTCGATGCTGTCAAGCGAATGAAAAACGGCTGCATACTCTGTGGCGGTGTTGGATCGGGAAAATCAAGAACCTCCCTCGCATATTATTACAAGGAGCAAGGAGGTCGGCTTGGTACGAATAGGTACGTCAACATGTGTAATCCTAGAGACCTTTATATCATCACGACGGCTCGTAAGCGGGATACAAAAGAATGGGAAGGAGAACTCGTTCCGTTCCTTTTAACCACGAATCCGGACGTAGCATACTACAAAAACAAAGTCGTGGTGGACTCTTGGAACAATATCGGTAAGTATAAGGACGTCTACGGAGCGTTCTTTATATTTGACGAGCAGCGTGTTGTTGGTTCGGGCGCTTGGGTCAAAGCGTTTCTTAATATTGCGAGAAAAAACAAATGGATCTTACTCTCGGCAACCCCAGGAGACACTTGGTCTGATTATATTCCGGTCTTTGTGGCGAATGGGTTTTATAAAAACAAAACCGAATTCACGAGGGAGCATATTGTATATTCTCGCTTTACTAAGTACCCGAAGATTGATCATTTCATCAATACAGGAAAGCTCATTCGCCATCGCAATGATATTTTGGTCACTATGGACTTCAATCGACCTACTGTATCGCACCATGAGGATGTATTCTGCAGCTATGACATAAGCAAATACAAAGAGACCAGCAAGACGAGATGGGACCCGTTTAAGAACGAGCCTATCGTGAATGCCGCTGGTCTTTGCTATGTTTGGCGAAAGATTGTCAATACGGACGAGTCAAGGCAAGTCGCCCTGCTTGAGCTATTTGAGAAGCATCCGAGGATGATAGTCTTCTATAACTTCAATTATGAGCTTGATATTTTGAGGGAGGTGTTTGGAAACCTTGAATGTGAAATCGGAGAATGGAATGGACAAATCCACCAACCAGTCCCTACAGGACGCTCTTGGGTTTATATCGTTCAGTACACGGCTGGTGCAGAAGGATGGAACTGTATCACTACCGACACTATTGTCTTCTGGTCGCAGAACTATTCCTATAAAGTCATGCAGCAAGCAGCGGGAAGAATCGACCGACTGAACACCAAGTTCATCGATTTATATTACTACCATTTGAAAAGCAGAAGCGGAATTGACTTAGCTATCAGTAGAGCGTTAAGTCAAAAGCGCAACTTCAACGAAGGCAAGTATGCTGGCGATAGATTCGCGTAAAACACAATTTATGTTATGGAAGGAAGACCCGAGTTGTGGTCTTTCTTTTTAATTTTGGTTGAACAATGAAAGGAGAAAGAACATGGAAACTATCAATAGCGCAACCTACTACCCGCCTGTCGATCACGATGCATATGATGAGCACGAGCTCGATATGCATTTCATCGGCGACAACTATGGAATTAATTATGGGGAGGAGTAAACAAATGTTCTACATCATATCTATCATTCTGCTGATTGTCGGCATGTTAACCAGAGAGAATACTATTGTTCTTGCGGCGGGTCTCTTTGGCATCGCTGGTGCAATCGAATTCTGGGGCGTCAAAAACGACAAAGGAGAAGACAAATGAAGCGTGAATTCATTCTGGCTGAGAAAAACGGCGAAATCCTGATCGACAACAGCTTCGAGACCGTCAAGGGCAAGTATCAGATCGTCATTCGCAGACATCGCAGTGATATTTACCTTTTCAAGTATCGAGACGGTAAGCTTCTGGAATGCCAGAATCTCAGTTGCACTAAGGCGAAGGAGGTTAAAGAGAATGAACACGACGGGTGAAATCGTCGTTAGAGGCGAAAGACGTTTGTGCAAAGTCAATTTGGGAGCATCATACGATGAGCTTGGGTTCTTTCACGGTTGGGAAAATTATTCTCGGCCATTTGCATCAAGTCCAATTCCGGGTGGTCCTCCGGCAGGAGAGGTTAGCGGAGTATGGGGAGTTGTCGAATTTGCTGACGGCGTCAGAATGATTCCTCCCTGGAAAATCAAGTTCTGCGACGAAGTCAATGCATATCTTGTCGAGATGAACAAACGTAACAAGGAGGATAAAGAGAATGGATGACTCTTACAAGGAAGTATATTTTGACTCATATTGCCACACTTGTGTCCACTTTGACAAGGCTGGATGCGAAGAACCATGCGACGAATGTCTTAGCGAACCAGTGAATTTATATTCCCATAAGCCGACCAAGTATGTGGAGAAGGAGAAGAAAAATGGCGATTAAGCTCGAGATTCAGCCCTATTGCGAGAACTGTACGATCTTCGATGCAGACGTAGAGCGTCCCCGTAAGCTCTATAAAACCGGCGCAACCGTTATCGACCCGTATGAAGTGTTCCAAACCGATACGATTGTCCGATGCGAGCATAGAAATACTTGCACCGGGCTTATGAGATATTTGGAGAAAGAGCGGCAGAAAGGAGAACCCAATGCGACTGAATGATTGGGATTGGAGACGAGAACAGGAAGAAGCCTGCCGTTTATTCGACTTTGGCGGTCGCACGGTTATCGATAATTGGCGTCCGTGGTATGAAGCCACAGATAAAGTCGCTGAATATTGCGATAATGACGTCATTGCGACGAAGTCGCTATTCGATCATTTTCAGGCTGAATATGGTGCCAAAGCACTTGAAAATAAGGAGGATACAAAAATGGATCTCAACCAGCTTACAAACAATAAGCAGACTGCCGATGTCAAACGTCGCAACATCATGAATAAACTCAAGGTCGGGGATAAGATTTGCACGAGCATCAACATGACCACCCCGCTGGAAATTACAGCATTCGATTACAAACACTATCGGATTCAGGTAAAGTCTTGCCATTATGAAGAAGGGCTTGAAACCGTCAGATGGTTTTGGATCGATCCTTTCACTATCACCGATCGGACTGTTCGCAGAGTGTCGTATGCGGACTATTACGCAGAGAAGCGCAAGCAGAAAAAGATCGGCTATCTTCCCACTCCCAAGAGGATTATCGTCAACGTAGATTCCAAAGTCACGGTCGTTATGTGGGATGACAACACGAAGACAATCGTTAAGTGTTCTGAAGCAGATCAGCATGACCCCTATGCGGCCTACTGTGCGGCGTTCGCCAAAAAGTGCTATGGCACGAATAGCCAGTTGAAGAAGACCATCGAGAACCACACCGTATTCCAGGAGTCTAAAAAGAAAGACAAGACCGCCGCGCCTCTGCTGCCGTCAATGGAAGAGGCTGCTAAAAGCTTCTGCGATACTGCGAAAAAATACTTCGGAACGGACTAGGGAGGTCTGAATTATGTTAGCTACATTGACAGTCATCTTTGTTGTCGGAATTCTGTTCATGCTGTTCCTTCTTATTGGAGGAGTATTTTACTCTCGTAAGGGGTGGAACAAGAAATTCTTCCATGACGTCATGGGTTGGCACGAACCTACCAAAAATGTCACCTTTAACGGCATCTCTTACTGCAGTCACTGCAAGTATTGCAAAAAGAGAATCATGCAAGACAGCCAGGGCAACTGGTTTTAGGTGACCTGCCATGACTATTGAAGAACGGAATAAACTCATAGAAGAAAACCTAGGCCTGGTGGGGTATGTCTGTAAAACGGCGTACCCCTCCTGCATGGGTCCGAATTTCGATGATTTCTTCCAGATTGGTTGTATAGGATTGATCGTTGCGGCCAATCGGTTTGATCCCGATAAAGACATTCAATTTTCTACATTTGCATACAAGCATATTGCTGGCACAATTGCACGTGCGATCAAAAAAGATTACGCACCAAACAACGATGTTATCTCAATTGATTCAACAGTTCCGGGTACGGATGACCTTGTTGTGGCTGATATTGTGGCTGACGAAACAGACGAGTATGACTCGATATATGTCGAAGAGGATCGTTTTCTGAAGACTCTGGACGACAAAGAACGTTATATTTGGAACCGAAGAAAAGAGGGTGCTACGTTCGCTCAGATCGGGGAAGAACTTGGAATGACCCACCAAGGCGTGCAACATCATTTGAACAAAATTCGAGGACTGTGGAAACAGTTCTCACGAGTGAAAGGATAGGAAGAACAATGCTTAAAGAAATGCTAGAACGGATAGTTGCGAGGGGCTACGAGCTTAAGTTCGTTCGCGATGTCGCTGGTAATCCGTTGGGTTTTCAAGTAGAGTTGTTTGATCCGGAGACCACTTGTCATAGCGTGTTCATTTTTGATCCGGTCAGGCAAGAGATGGCCGGACTCACTGACAACGAAATGATGACCTACATCCTGCAAAAATTGCTTAAAACAATGGAGCGTGAACGCAAATTATATTTGATGAGCGCGTTTAAAAAGGAGAACGATAATGCTTAAAATCACTGAAACTGAAGTGTTCGGCTGGAAGGCTGCGATCCGTGGAATGAGAAACGCTCATGAGTCATGGGATAAAAGCGATAGTGGATATTGTCTCGATACTCTCGCGTGTCACAATTGCAAATGGAATCGTTTGACCGAAGTTAAATGCAAAACGAACATCGACAATCATATTTTTGTGGTTGGAAAAGACGACTTCACCCTCATGAAAAAACTCGTGGCGGCGGGTACGGATCATTCGAAGTTCATGCGTATGATCCACGTCCAGTGCGACTGGGAAGCCCCGCTGTATTGGTGGAAAGAAGCAGATACATACAAGGTCGGAACTGTCCGGAACTCTTGCAGCACGATGCATAAGATCACCGAGCACGAGTTTGACATGGATATGTTTAGCCATGAACATCTCTTTGATTTCTGCCCCAGCGAACATCACAACAGCACCGATATTCTCGAGATTGCCATCGAGCATTTAAATGCTATGAGAAAAGTGCTCAATAGTTTGGATCAGGACGATCCTCTCCGAAAAGAATATTGGTGGCAACTAATCCAGCTTCTTCCCTCAAGTTACAACCAGAAAGCCACGATGGATCTCAACTATCAGGTTCTCCGCAATATGTATCATGCCCGCAAGCACCACAAACAGGATGAGTGGAGAGTGGACTTCTGTAATTGGGTCAAATCTCTCCCATATTCCGAGCTGATCACCATGACCAAAGAAGAACTGCTGGAAAGTATTAAGGAGGAATAACGATGTTGGGAGCAATCATTGTACTTATCGTAATTTCCATCTGTTCATACTGGATTGGTTATTACGGATCCAAGATCAACACTCTGAATGAATTCAAGACTGTTATGGAACAGATTCATGATAAGGCCATGGGTTCAGACTTTTCTGATGATTATCAGCGTGGTCATGCATGGGGACTCATTCACGCCATTGAGATGATCCAGAACAGTAACATGTTTTAAGGAGGAATAATATGGCATGGATTATTATGTTAGCGCATTGTTCTAAATGCGGGAGCTCTATTCCTTATTTTCATGGGGAGAAAAAAGAGAATGGCAGTTTTTTAGACCCTGCCAAATGTCCTTTCTGCGGTGAGACTTTCGAGGGCGTTGCATCGAACGATTATGACAAGACTACTCAAACCTGGACTCACGATTCCAACCAGCTCATTAGGAGAGCTAACGAACATGAATTGGAGGTTTAATCATGTGTGAAACATGTGTTCACAAAAACGTATGTCGATATGCAACGGAGTTCGACAATTTGAAAAATGACATCGCCAAAGTCACTCCGGCATGGGCTCCGACTCGATATGTTATCTCTATCGAGTGCAAGAACTATAGCAAGGCTGTCCCCGTGTCAAGAGCGGTTGCTCACAAGAACATTGTTGAAAATTACGGAGGGGTATAAGTGTCATATAAGCCATGGTACACCTCGATAATGACCAAAGATGATGACGAGAAAGATCCACTGCGCTCATACCGTAAATTCGCTTTGCGCGCTTGTAAGGACTTTTATTACCCTGAAGAGGTTTTCAGACGTGTGAAAAAAGCAAAGAGTGAATCGGAAATCGAGCAGATTATGCATGATGCTCGGAATAAGTATCTGAAGGATTGAGAGGCTGACATGACACGCAAAGAACAAACAGAGCTCTTCTATCTGAAAAATGCCCGCATCAAGCACAAGGCGCTACAGGCTCACATCAACACCCTAAACGAAATCATTTTCTGGAACAACCTCGGCAAATTGTATCTCGATGCGGGTCTAATTCGTGAGGCGGAGTATTACGTCGACATGGCGCATGACGCACTTTATGCCATGCACTAAATTTATATTTAAAAGGAGAAACATCATGAACTACATCTACACCTGTCAGGAAACCTGTAAGCAGCTTAAGCCCTGCGGTAACATTCACTGCAGCGCGAACCCCAAGTATGTCCCGCCTAAGAAAAAGGCTGAACAGAATTGTTCTGTTAAGCCTCTCGAGCGCGTGTAATGAAAGGAGAAAACTATGCATAACGACAACATGAATTGTGTCTCCGTTTGCGACTGCAAGGAGGCAAAAGAACCTCGGCCTACCCTCAGCGAGTTCCTCAGAAAGCTTGAGGATTTGAGCAACGAGAACTTCGACCTGGCAAAATCCATTAGGGACAACCTCTATGGCGCCACACCGGAAGAGGGTTGTGCTCCGACAAAACCCGTTGGATGCATGGAAGATTGCATCAAGAATATCCTGACGAATGTCAACTTAACCAATGCCGTTCTTGTCCAGATTCGCGAACGCCTGTAATGAAATGAAAGGAGAAAAAGAAAATGTCTGATCGTAAGTTTGCTAGAGGTGCTATGAGAGCCTATGCCCGTAAGCACGGTATCAAGGAGAGCAAGTATGTCCATGTCATGTTCGACCGCCTGCAGGTGAAGACTTGGGGCAAAACCGGCCGCAAGATTCACCAGGCCATCGGTACCAAGCCCAAGCGTCTTTGGAGACTTCGTATTTCCGACGCACTCGGCAACTAACAACACATATAGGGGTCTGGCTTCGGCTGGGCCCCTTTATATTTGAAAGGAGAACAAAATGTTTCTGTATACATACGAGGGCCCTGTCAAATCGTTTGATGATATTTTGTCCGATCGATGGATCGGCAGCACTTATGCAGAATCGAACGAGAAAGCAAGATCTAACCTGGCATACCAGTATAAGAAAACACACGGTCTGGATCGATCCGCAAACATCACCCTGACCGGAAAAATCGAACGAGTTTGAAAGGAAAGAACTATGAACTACATTATTAATCCCAGTTGGTTCTATTGGCTGGGCGTCGTTGAATCCATGCGTTACTTTATGGTCGCAGCGTTTATTATATCTATCGCCGCCATCATTGTGGCCATAGTTATCGTTCCAGTGGACATGCGCATGATTCGTGATTTTCCAGCCATGAGTGACGACGAAAGAAAATCTGTTCAGTTTTTCACGAAGGTACTGAAAGCCGCAATCTGGGCGTTAGTCATTAGTGGGCTGATCTTGTTGTTTGTTCCGTCTAAGGAAACAATCATCGGAATGATGATCGCTAAGCAGGCCACTTATGAAAACGCAACCTGGACGCTTGATGCATTAAAGAGCGCTGTGGACTATGTCATTCAGGCTATGCAAAGTCTGAAGTAAAGGAGAAACCATGACCAGGAAAGAATGGGTGCAAATGCATTATCCTGAGAACACTGGCGAATGCTACACGGGTGGAGTTGCGAGTTGCCCGCACAAATATTCGGGACTTCGTGAGTTGGATCCGATGGTTTCCAAGTTGCAAGGCTGTTGTTTTGGGCTTTGCGGCAAATGCTGGAACGCTGAAATTCCTAATACCGAAAAGGAGACAAAAATGATCGACAAGAAAATTGATGACAATGGCAACGTCTTATCCATTGAGGCGGGCCCGCACATTCTCGATAGCGGTGACCGGACAGAATTCGAGTCCGGAGCCGTAAGAGACATGCGAGAAGGAAAAGGCAGATGCGATTTGATGCCTTTGGGAGTAGTTGGACGGTTGTTCAACCACAAATTCTTCAATTACATTGAGGACTTCCAGCGCGATGGGGACGTAACCAATCTATACAAAGCAATTGATTTCTTCTCTCTGCATTGGATTCCGAGTGTTGACGAAATCGATAAAAGACCATTAGAGCATGTTTCTTATGCCAATATGTGTCTCGATGTTGCCAAGCACTTTGAAGAAGGTGCGAAGAAGTACGGGGACAACAACTGGAGAAAGGGCATCCCCGCACATGTCTACATCGACTCGGCTGTGCGGCACTATCTGAAGTATATCGCAGGCTGGGAGGATGAACCCCATGACAGAGCTGTTGCATGGAATCTCATGTGCTGTATCTGGACGTGTGACAACAAGCCCGAGCTGAACGACTATGCGACAAAGGAGGAGGATGTTCAATGAGACGTCTTAAGTACGATCTTAAAATGTCGGATGGAAGCATACTCTCCTATAAGGTTGACGTACCTGACGACATGACAGTCAGCAAGATGACTGAACGCATAACCAGCGCTGAAAGATTTTTCATTTTGGACCACCCAAGCGGCGATACCGTGTTAATTAACATGCGTCACATTATGACCATCGCTGTTTCCGATATCACCGACCCCGCGTAAAAAACACTCTCCTTTATGAGGAAACTCATATTTGAAAGGAGATTTATCATGAAACGTATTTATCTTTACGGTATCGCAGGAGCAGCAGACCACTATAAGGTTGTTAGATACTCATGTGTCGACAGTGATGGCGTAACTATCATGGCGCTGAAATACGAGGCAGCAAGGTTGCGGATGGATTATCCGAACATTGGGCACGTATACGCAGTGGATGAAAGTCAAAGCCTTTACCGGAGTTACATAGAGGCTGTCAGAAAGAACTCGATGGAGGTATGCATAAGCTTCCGCGATACGCTGATGAGACAAGGCGTAGAAGTGATCTAAGCACATATGAGGAAGGGAGAGCCTGAGGAAACTTGGGCTCTTCTTTTAATTTTGAACGACGAAATGGAGGAACATTTGTCAATGAAGACTTTACAAAACAAGCCTTACAGAGGCTTTAGGAAGCTCGTAGACCGATATATCGATACGGTCATCTATTTACTCATCCTGGCATGGATCGTTGCTCTAACGGCTTCTGTGGCCCATTTAGGGCATGAAATGGAGGCTCTTGAGGAGCAAATTGATATTTTGACAGAAACAATCGACAGTGCCGAACTTATGGTGTTCGATTCATCAATTGTATTGAACGATACGGTTGAGGAAACTGAAGAAATTGACAAACCTGAGTACCATATCGAAGCCACTTGGCCTGAGCTGTATACGGACGAGGACGTCGTTGTGCTTACCAAGATGCTTTATGGAGAAGCACTAGGAGTTCCGGAATTGAATGTTAACGGAAAGGATGTTAGCACCAAGTGTCAGCAAGCCGCCGTTATTTGGACAGTGCTGAATCGCTATGACGCTGGATATTCTGACTCCATTACTAAAATTGTTAAGGCACCTAAACAGTTCGTTGGATATAGAGAATCGAATCCGATCGATGAGGAATTGATGGATTTGGTTAAGGATGTACTGGATCGATGGAACAATGAAAAGTATGGGAAAACTGACGTTGGTCGTGTGTTACCTGCTGATTACTTATGGTTCCGTGGCGACGGTAAATACAATCATTTTAGGAATGAATACGAAGGCGGTACTCGCTGGCTATGGGAGATGGAGGATATTTATGGATGACATCAAGCAGAATAAAGAGGGCTATAAAGACCCTACAGCATACAAAGTGCTGAGAAAAGAGCAGCTTGAGGAAGAACGTTTCAAGCGTCTCATGGCGACAATCTTTTATATTTGTGAGAATGCTGGGTTCCACATTGAAGAGAGGATGGTTATTAAAGATCTTCGCACGGGGCGTATATGGAGGTAACGCGAAATTTGCAATCTCTTTTATGAAAGGAGTGACGTATATGGATAACACTATCATTGCAAGACGTCCCACTACAGATGAGGAGAATGCAATTGGAGCATCGTTAAACGGTATATCGATGGCCATGAATGTATTGCTGACGAATCTTTCTAAGAGTGATTACTTAAAGAAAGACCCAACAAGATTCATGGCATTGTTCGGTTTACAAAAAACGATACTGGAGGCAGAGGCAGATTTCTTCGGGTTTATGTCGTGGGACGATCTCGTGAAGTGGCAAAATACCCATGGAAACGTTTTGAGAAAGATTGAGCTCTAACAAGGGCTCTTTCTTTTCGCGAAAATAACACACTCCTTTATGGAACCAAAACCAATACGGTTTAATTTGAAAGGAGAAATTATTATGAAGAACATTATGAAGTTTATGGACGAACACACTGGTGTCGCGGTTTGCGGGATCTTGGTGGCGGCCAGTACGGCTACAGTTGTCATGTATAAGAGATTCTTGGACAAACTGTATGGGAATGAATTCCAGGAGGATGAGGTCTAACAAGGCCTCTTCCTTTTATTTGAGAACGCTTCGCGACGTAGTCGTGGAGTGATGTAATTTGAGCAGACAGCAACAAAGTTGTTGGCTAATGTAATTATGTAATTCGAGAATGGCCACGCGTCAAAAACACGCCCCTTTATGAAAGGAGACGATTATATGGAGAAGAACAACATCATTAGGAATGTCATTATCGCTTTTGTGGCGGCTATCGCTGGATTGATTATCTGGGCGGCGGTCAAAGCATTTAAGAGGGAATGACAGACTTAAAGAGGGGACTTAACATAATAGTCTCTTCTTTTTATTTGAGCATGTACTAACGAAGGTTAGTGCATAATGTTATTTGAGAAGTCGATGACATAGCTATCGGCTAATCTAATTTGAGAAGGCGGCAACGAAAGGAGAAGGAATGAAGGAATCATTTAAAAAACGCGGCCGACCTCGGGTAGGTACGGGTAAGGACGGACAATGGCACGTCCGTACAACGCCTAAAGACGACTCGATGATGAACTATCTTGTCGAAAAAAGAGGTATGTCAAAAACGGAAATTATTCTAGATGCGGTACGTGCACAGTACAATTTTGAGCTGGCTAAGGACGATTAATGTGTACACAAAAATCATTTTTGACCGATTTTGTATTTATGTATATACAAAAATAGGAAGTGAAAAATTAGAAAAAATTTAGAAAAAACGGAGGGGTTGCATACAGATCAACTTTTTAGTATTTATGTATATACAAAAATAGGTCCAAAAAACCTAGTATTTGCAAGGGTTTTCGGGCTTTTTGAATTATGTATATACAAAAGGGTTTATTTGTATACAACCCCCCTTATTTAATGTGAGAGAAAATGTGTTATTTATAAGCTAGTTTGGGTGGGGGTTGCATACAGATCAACTTTGTATATACAAAAATAATAAGGAGGATTTTATCATGATGAGCGAAATGGAATGGATGGACATTTTTGCAGGTAATTTGAGGAGTCTTATGGATGAGGAACGAATGTCTCAGAATGAGCTTGCGAGAAAAACTGGTATTTCAAAAGGAACAATCAGTAGATATTTAAGTGCGCAATGTATGCCGTCCGTAAACGCACTTGTGAATATTGCCCACGTGTTTAAAGGTTGCGAGATTACGGATCTTTTATATTTCTATGACAACATGGAGTTGAGACCGTCTAGGCGGTAAAAAGATCGGGGTCGTGTTAAATGCATGGCCTCTTTCTTTTGCCCTCACGTTTTGTCTTCGCGTGAAAAACATGCCCTTTTATGAGAGGAAGAGACGATATGCAAAAATCGCAGCACTTCCTCTTTTCATTTCAATACATAAAGAAAGGAGAATCACTTATGGCAAGAAGCTCGAGACTGGAAAGCGGATTCCAGGACAAATTGATCAAAGAAATCAAAAGCTTATTTCCTGGAAGTATAGTCTTTAAGATGGACCAGATTCAAGGCATTCCTGATCTGCTTGTTCTCTACAAGGATAAGTGGTTCTCGCTCGAATGCAAGAAGAGCGCAAGCGCATCAAGAAGGCCCAACCAAGAATACTATGTTGATTTGATGAACAAGATGTCGTTCTCAAGATTCATTTGTCCTGAGAACAAGCAGGAGGTATTAGATGAACTTCGTAAAGCATTCTAACTTGGAAGGGCTTCATGCCCCTTTTAGCCCTAGCGCATCTAGCTGGCTTCGTTATGACGAAGATAAAGCTATTATCGTCTATAAAAACATGCAAGCCAAAGAGATGGGCACTCGACTTCACGCCTGGGCCAAGGAAACTATTGACCTTGGTATTAAACAGCCTCGTTCTAAGAAGACCATTTACATGTATATCAACGATGCAATTGGTTTCAAGATGAACACTGAAGTCGTTTTATATTACTCCGACTATTTCTTCGGCACTGCGGATTCGATTTCTTTTAGAAATAACTTCCTTCGAATCCATGATCTCAAAACTGGAAAACACGAAGCATCCATGGAGCAGCTATTAATTTATGCTGCTCTTTTCTGTTTGGAGTACAGAGTCAAACCCACCGAACTTAATGGATGTGAACTGAGGCTTTATCAAAGTGATGAAGTTATTTGCGACAATCCTGCGCCCGAAGATATTCTGGCCGTCATGGATAAGATCGTGCAACTAAATAAGGCGCTTGAACGAGTCGATTATTTGGAGGGTTGAGACTATGAATCCTGTTGCAGAAGAAATGCTATCATATTTGGGGTCTGCTGAATCCATGGATGAAGACAGCCTCATGCATTACGGCATTAAACGCCGTTCTGGTAGATATCCTTGGGGTTCTGGTGAGGACCCTTATCAACATGGTCGAGACTTTCTCGGTCGTGTCGATGAAATGCGCAAAAACAACTTTACATACACCGATGAAAAAGGTAAGACCTGGTCTGGTGATGCAGCCATTGCCAAGTCCATGGGTCTTAGCACTACTCAGTTCAGAACCGAACTCGGCTTAGCCAAAGATGAGCGCCGTATGCTGCAGGTTGAAACTGCCAAGCGTCTCAGAGATAAAGAAGGCATGGGTCCGAGTGCAATCGGTAAAGAAATGGGGCTCAATGAATCCACTGTCAGATCTCTGCTTAACGAGAACTCTGAGTCTCGTATGAACAAAGCAAAAGAGACTGCTGAATTTCTTAAGACAAGAATAAAAGAGGTCTCTGCTGACGGTGGAATGATCGACATCGGTAGTGGTGCAGAAAGGGAACTTGGTATATCAAGAGAGAAGCTCAACCAGGCGTTATATTTACTTGAGAAAGAAGGATACAACGTTTATGGCGGTCGCTTCGAACAGGTGACCAATCGAGGAAACTTTACCACTCAGTTAGTTCTGTGTCCTCCTGGCACTGAACACAAAGCCATTTATGACCTCGACCGAGTTCATACTATTAAAGAATACATCAGCCGTGATGGTGGAGAAACTTATGAAAAGAAGTTCAACTATCCGGCAAGCATGGATTCTAAGAGACTGAAGATTCGTTATAACGAAGATGGTGGAATCGATAAAGATGGTGTAATTGAACTTAGACGAGGTGTTGACGATTTATCGTTAGGAGAATCTCGCTATGCTCAAGTTCGTATTCTTGTTGATGGCACTCATTATCTTAAAGGTATGGCTGTCTATTCTGACCATATGCCTGACGGCGTTGATGTGGTGTTTAATACTAATAAGCATCGTGGCACTCCTATGACCGACGTTCTTAAGAAGATCAAGAGCGACCCCGATAACCCGTTTGGTTCTGCTATCAAGGATGCCGAACAAGGCGGACAGTATTGGTATGACCCGAAGACTGGAAAGAGAGTCAGCTCCAAAACACCTGGTGCTAAACTCGGTCTTATCAATAAGCGTGCTGATGAAGGCGACTGGAATGATTGGCAAGATGCCCTTCCTTCTCAGTTCTTAGGTAAGCAGTCGCTTAGCATGATCAAGAAGCAGCTCAATCTTGCTAAGGCCGATAAGCTCGACGAGTATGACGCTATCTGTTCGCTCACAAACCCCACTGTCAAGAAGTATTATCTTGAGAAGTTTGCGGATGGTTGTGATGCAGCAGCCGTCAACTTGAAAGCAGCAGCTCTTCCTGGTCAGCGCTATCACGTTATCATTCCTGTCAATTCATTGAAGGATACCGAAGTGTATGCTCCTGGCTATGAGCCTGGCACTAAGCTTGCTCTTGTTCGTTATCCTCATGGTGGCACATTCGAGATTCCTATTCTCACGGTCACCGATAAGAACCAGGCAGCCAAGCGACTCATTGGCACTGAGAGCATCGATGCTATTGGTATCAATAAGAGCATCGCGGATCGTTTGTCCGGCGCTGACTTTGATGGTGATACTGTCATGTGTATCCCGACTCATGATAAAGGTGGCAAAGTAAAGATCACTTCCACTCCGCCATTGAAGGGTCTTGAAGGGTTTGACCCCAAAGACAAGTATAGTGGCGAAGCTCATGATGGGCCTGACGGCAAGAAGCATTACTATCAAAATGGTCAAGAGTATCGCTTAATGACTAAGCGCGGAACTCAGACTCAGATGGGGATCATCTCCAACCTGATTACTGACATGACCCTTGCTGGTGCTAATGACAATGAGCTGGCTGCTGCTGTCCGTCATAGTATGGTTGTCATTGATGCAGAGAAACATCATCTCAACTATAAGCAGAGTGAGATCGACAACAACATCGCTGCCCTGCATCAAAGGTATCAAGGAAAGAAGACTGGTGGTGCATCCACTATTCTTTCTAGAGCCAAGGGCGAAGAGGCTGTTGATAAGAGACAAGGCTCGCCTCGTATCAACATGAAGGGCAAGGAATGGTATGATCCTAGCAAGCCCGAAGGTGCACTGATCTATAAGCTGGCGGATGATGCCACCTATCAAGTGACCAAAGTTAATAAGCGTACTGGCGAAGTCACTGTGGAAACCAAGGTCCGTAAGCAGAAGAGTACCCATATGGCTGAGACTGATGATGCCTACACGCTTGTGTCTAAGTCCAACAATCCTAAAGAGTTGGCTTATGCTGACTATGCCAACGAGATGAAGGCGCTTGCTAACAAGGCCCGTAAGGAGCTAATGACCACAGGGAAGATCGAGCACAATGCCCAGGCTAAGACTACCTATCAGAAAGAGTACGACTCCCTAATGGCTAAGCTTAACACTGCGGAGCTCAATAAGACCCGAGAGAGAGCAGCTCAGCGTATGGCTAATGCCGAGATCACTAGCAAACTCAAGACTAACCAGTTGGATAAGAGTGATGTTAGAAAAGCTAGCCAGCAGGCCCTGACTAAGTATCGTGGTGAAGTGGGATCGGTAGCCCGGAAGAAGCGTAACATCGAGATCACCGATAGAGAATGGGAAGCCATTCAGGCAGGTGCAATCAGTGAGAGTAAGCTTAAGCGCATACTCAATAACACTGATGCAGATAAGCTTAGAGAAAGAGCTATGCCTAAAGCTTCTTCTATATTAAGTTCTGCTAAGATCAATAAGATCAAGTCCATGAGTGCATCTAACTACACATTAAGTCAAATAGCTGAAGCTTGCGGCTGTTCTGTTTCTGCTGTTTCTAAATACTTGAAAGGAGCGAATTAACAATGTCAAATGATTGCATGTTAACAACAAACGACAATCCTTACAATCCGTTTGATGAGTTCGCTCTTTGGTTGCTGTTTGATAAAGAAAAAGGTTACAACACTTGTGAATATTTAGCTCGAATTACTCAATTGTCTGATGATTTGTCGGAGAAAGAGACAGAAGACGAGATTGAGAGAGCAATGGATGAGATCATCAAGTATGATCCATTCGGTATCTACATGAAAGTAACAAAAGAAAGCTTTAAAACAGAAACAAAAGTCGAATCGAACACGGAAACCAGTGATGTATAACTGGATTGGCTGCTTTTAAGGGGTGAGGGGGGTCGCTAAAAATGCACCCCCTCCCCACATCGCGCCGGTCTTTATATTTTCTCCGGGGGAATTTTTTGAAAAAGCATTTCACTTTCGCCGGGTGTTTAAAAGGGTCTACAGGGTCGAGCTGCGCGCACAGGCATGCCTCCTCTGTGTCGTTTTTAACTTCTCCTTTCAACGACTTTAAAAGACTCCCTTGTAGGCCCCTTTAAGCACCCGACGAAAGTCATACAAAACTGTAGGAGAGGAGGCAGTAAGTATGGCAAAAGTTAAGACAACAAGCTCTTCCTCTAATCGAAGTGCTATGAGACCCGCACTAACTCCAGAGGCTCGAGAAAACCAGCTCATTTCCTTGGCGACTGATCTTGTTGAGAAGCGTTTGAGGGAAGGAACTGCCTCGTCTCAGGAGACCACTCACTTTCTCAAGCTTGCCTCTACAAAAGCCAGGCTCGAGAAACAGATTCTTGAGAAACAAGCGGAACTTATTACTGCTAAGACAGAAACACTCAAGTCTCAGAAGAAGGTCGAAGAGCTTTACACCGAGGCCATGAAGGCCTTTCGTAATTATAGTGGGCAGGGTGAACCCGATGAGTATTAGGACATATTCCGAGTTGATCACCATACCCACCTTTGAGGAACGCTATCAGTATCTTCGTCTTAATGGAAGAGTTGGCGAAGAGACTTTTGGGTTTGATAGATGGCTTAACCAACGATTCTACAAAGATCCCGAATGGCTTGCAGTCAGGGACGAGGTTATTATTCGAGATAACGGTTGCGACCTAGCATTCCCCGGTCGAGAGATCTATTCTCGAATCATAATCCATCATATGAATCCGATTCGCAAAGAGGACATTCTCCAGCGAAGTAAGATTCTACTTGATCCTGAGAACTTGATTTGCACAATCAAGAATACTCACGACGCAATCCATTATGGAGATGAGAATCTTCTATTTAAAGGACCCGTTGAGCGAAAACAAAATGACACTTGCCCTTGGCGGCGATAAAGAAGGAGGGAGACCATGGAAAGTATCTTGACATCGATTAAGAAGATGCTCGGAATCGATGAAGAGTATACTCATTTCGATGCAGACATCATCATGCACATCAATTCTGTGCTTATGATCCTGACACAGCTTGGGGTTGGTCCGGCAGAAGGCTTCATGATCGAAGACGATACTTCTACCTGGGCCGACTTCGTTCCGGAAGTCAATGCTGCTCAACTTCATGCAATTAAAAGCTACATCTTCATGAAGGTGAAGCTGATCTTCGACCCGCCTCTTAGTTCTGCCGTCATTGATTCCATGAATCGACAGATTGCCGAATTCGAATGGCGTCTGAATGTGGCTGTCGATCCTAAGACGTGAGGAAGGAGGTACATTTGGATGGAAAACGAGTTAATGCATTGGGGTATTAAAGGTATGAAATGGGGAGTTCGTCGATATCAAAATAAAGATGGCTCCTTAACCCCTGCCGGCAAGAAGCGGTACGACAAGGAGATGGCGAAACTCAAGGAAGAGGAGAAAATCGCCAAGAACAAACTTAAGACTCAAGCTAAACTCAACAAGCTTGATGAAAAGCGCAAAGAGGTTGAAGCGCTTAAAAGCGGAAAGCCTATTGCAAAGAAAACTCAGCAGTCCTCTAAACCCAGTGTAAAGGACATGTCCGATGAAGAGCTTAGACAGACCGTTAATCGTCTGCTTATGGAGCAGCAGTATGCAAAGCTGAACCCACAGCAAGTGTCGGCCGGTCAGAAGTTCGTCAAGAAAGTCATGAACGATGTCGTGGCTCCTGCTGCTACCGAGGTCGGCAAGAACGTCCTTAAAGACGCGATGACCAAGGCTGTCAAGAACGCTTCTGACCCATCTAAGAAGAAACAGAACTAAGTAGGTGATGATATGGCATTATCGAATACTGCCACGCCAAAATATTACGGGCAATTTCGTGATGCTGTAATCCGAGGCGAAATCCCCGTATGTGAACAAATCTCTATGGAAATGAATCGAATAGACGCATTGATTGCAAACCCTGGAATTTGGTATGACGACCAAGCTATCCAGGGTTTTATTAATTTCTGCGAAAATGAGCTCACCCTTACCGACGGTGATGATCTCCGGCTACTCGATTCATTCAAACTGTGGGCAGAGCAGATCTTCGGTTGGTACTACTTTGTTGAGCGCAGCGTATATGAACCTGATCCTGAGGGTCGTGGCGGACGTTATGTAACTAAGCGAATCAAGAAACGCTTAATCAACAAACAGTATCTGATCGTTGGTCGAGGCGCTGCCAAATCTATGTATGCCTCATGTATTCAGGCCTACTTTCTGACTGTAGATCCTGCTACTACTCAGCAATCGACGACTGCTCCGACCATTCGACAGGCGGAGGAAGTTCTAGCACCGATCAAAACCGCCCTGGCTAGAGCTAGAGGGCCGTTCTTTAAGTTTCTAACCGAAGGCTCGTTACAGAACACTACTGGTTCTAGAGCCGACCGTGTGAAGCTTGCAAGCACGAAGAAAGGCATCCAGAACTTCATGACCAATTCTTTGCTCGAAATCGTTCCCATGAGTATTGACAAATACCAGGGCCGTAAAGACAAGGTGGTCACGGTTGACGAGTGGTTGTCTGGTGACACCAGAGAGGACGTTGTCGGTCCTGCAGCTCAGGGTGCCGCTAAGAATGAGGAATATCTCATCATTGCTATCAGCTCCGAGGGTACTGTCCGTAATGGACCAGGCGATACAATCAAAATGGATTTAATGAATGTACTCAAGGGTGATTATCCCGACATTCACACGTCCATTTGGTGGTATAAGCTTGACTCAATTGATGAGGTTGGCGACCCCAGTATGTGGGTTAAAGCTAACCCTAACCTCGGTCGCACGGTTAGCTATGAAACCTATCAGCTAGAGGTTGAGAAGGCCGAAAATAACCCCGCAGTCAGAAACGATACCCTTGCCAAGCGATTCGGCATTCCCATGGAAGGTTACACCTATTACTTCACATACGAAGAAACCCTTCCTCACCGTTATCGCGAGTATTGGCAGATGCCCTGCGCACTTGGCGCCGACCTTTCTCAGGGTGACGACTTCTGCGCATTTACGTTCTTGTTCCCGTTGCCGAAAGGCGCCTTTGGCATCAAGACACGTAACTATATTACCGAGCTAACGCTTAGTAAACTCCCTTCGGCCATGCGCTATAAGTATGACGAATTCACCAAAGAGGGAAGCCTCATTGTTATGCCGGGCACAGTTCTCGACATGATGGAGGTTTACGAGGATCTCGACAACTACATTTCAGAGGTTCAGTATGATGTTCGTTGCTTTGGCTACGACCCATACAATGCTAAAGACTTCGTAGCTCGTTGGGAATCCGAGAATGGTCCCTTCGGAATCGAGAAAGTTATCCAGGGCGCAAAGACCGAATCCGTTCCCCTTGGCGAGTTAAAGAAACTTGCCGGAGAGCGACTCCTCCTGTTCGATGAAGCACTCATGACCTATACAATGGGTAACTGCATTGCAATGGAGGACACCAACGGTAACCGTAAGCTTCTCAAGAAGCGGTACGATCACAAGATCGATGCTGTTGCAGCTATGATGGATGCTTACGTTGCCTATAAATTAAACCGTGATGCTTTTGAATAAGGAGGTGAGTGTGTCTTGAATGACAATGAACTGATGCACTATGGAGTTCTTGGCATGAAATGGGGTGTTCGAAGAGGGCGCTCTGATAAGGTCTATGCCAAGGCTCAGAAGAAAATGGCGAAGCTTGACCGTAAAGTCGACAAGTATCAGCGAAAAAAGTACAAGCATGCCAACCCTCTTATCAGAACTGAGATCAGCGATGGTCTGTACAGGAGCGCAACCCGCAAGCATGACAAAGCCGAAGCTAAGGCGATTAAGTGGTACAAACAGTCCGCGAAAGTTCTTGGCGACCAGCAAGTAAGCAAATTCGTCGATAGCGAAGGGGTTGCAGTTGGCAAGAAATATGCTGACATGCTCAAGGACCATAAACTCTGATGACCACATCAGCTACTGATAAGGAGGTGAGCGAATTCTAATGGGAATCTCGGATAGACTTCAGCACGCATGGAATGCGTTTATGAATCGAGACCCTACGTATAACTATCAGGACCTCGGAAATAGCTATTCCATTCGACCGGATCGACCTCGATTCACGCGAGGCAATGAAAGGTCCATTGTTACCTCCGTATATAACCGTATCGCACTGGACGTATCAGCAATCAGTATTCAACATGTTCGACTAGACGACAACGATCGTTTTAAAGAGCAGATGAATAGCGGTCTCAATAGTTGCTTGACGCTTAGCGCCAACACTGATCAGACGGGCCGAGCATTTATTCAGGATGCTGTCATGTCTATGTTGGATGAGGGGTGTGTCGCAATTGTTCCAATCGATACAACTACCAACCCAAATATTAGCGACTCATATGACATCCTGACAATGCGAACAGCGAAGATTCTGGACTGGTACCCCAACCATGTGCGGATTCGTGTGTATAACGAAAGGACCGGTCGTCAAGAAGAGACCATTGTTCCCAAAAAGATGGTCGCCATTGTCGAGAATCCGTTATATGCGGTGATCAATGAACCGAACTCCACAATGCAGCGTTTGGTTCGCAAACTCGGTCTTCTGGATGTAACCGATGAGCAAACCGCATCGGGCAAATTGGATTTAATTATTCAATTGCCATACATCATCAAGACCGAAGCAAGGCGTCAACAGGCCGAAGAAAGGCGTAAAAGCATAGAGATGCAATTGGCCGGCTCTAAGTATGGTATCGCTTATACCGATGGTACTGAGCGTATCACACAGTTGAACCGTTCTCTCGAAAACAACCTGATGAAGCAGATTGAGTATCTGACGAGCATGCTATACAGCCAGTTAGGTATTACCCAATCGATTTTGGATGGTACTGCAGACGAGAAAACTATGCTCAACTATTACAGCCGCACAATTGAACCTATCGTTTCGGCGATTGTTGACGAAATGAAACGCAAATTCTTAACCAAGACAGCTCGTTCGCAGCATCAATCGATTGCATTCTTTAGAGATCCGTTTAAGCTCGTTCCTGTTAACGATATCGCTGAAATCGCAGACAAGTTCACGCGCAACGAGATCATGACCTCCAATGAACTCAGACAAATTGTCGGCATGAAGCCTTCCGACGATCCGAAGGCCGATAAACTGATCAATAGTAATCTGAATCAGCCGGAGGAAACAGAAAATCCGATTGACAAAACGAACAACAAAAACAAGGAAGGAGAGCAAATTCAAAATGGATAACAACTTTGATTTCTGCGGATGGGCAACACGTAATGATCTGAAATGTTCGGATGGTCGTGTCATTCGTAGAGACGCATTCAAGCACAATGACGGTCAGCAGGTTCCTCTTGTCTGGAGCCACCAGCATACCGACGTCAATGATGTGCTCGGACATGCGCTGCTTGAGAATCGTGATGAGGGCGTGTACGCCTATTGCAAGTTCAACGATACCGAAAGCGGCCGTACTGCCAAGCTCCTGGTTCAGCATGGCGACGTGAATGCACTGTCGATCTATGCAAATCAGCTTCAGCAGCAGGGTCCGAACGTTATGCACGGTAACATCCGTGAACTGAGCCTGGTTCTCGCCGGTGCCAATCCTGGTGCCTTTATCGAATCCATCATCAAGCATGGTGAAGAGTCCGAAGAAGAAGGCATTATCTATACCGGAGAGAAACTCACTCTGGCGCACGCCGAAGAGTCTGCCGAGAAGAAGGAAGAGTCCAAAGAGGAAAAGAAGGACAACTCCGAAAAGGAAAAGACTATCGGCGATGTGTTAAACACGCTCACTGAAGAGCAGAAAACTGCCGTGTATGCGATCGTTGGACAGGCGGTTCAGCATGGCGACGAAAATTCCGAAAATGATGAAGACGAGGAGGAAACCACAATGAAACACAATCTGTTCGACAAGGATACCCAGCAGCAGGAAGAGAATGTCATCAGCCATGACGACATGCAGACGATTATCGCTGATGCTAAGCGTTACGGCAGCATGAAGGACAGCTTCCTGGCTCACTCCACCGAGATCGAGTATGCGCCTAAGTCTGGCACTTATGGCATCAACACGCCCGATTATCTGTTCCCCGAGGCTCGCAACCTCAACACTCCGCCTGAGTTCATCAAGCGCGAGATGGGTTGGGTCCAGAAGGTTATGGGCGGTGTTCACCACTCTCCCTTCTCCCGCATCAAGTCTATGTTCGCGGACATCACTGAAGATGATGCTCGTGCGAAGGGTTACATCAAGGGCAAGCTGAAGAAGGAAGAGGTCTTCGGTCTGCTCAAGCGCACTACGACTCCTACCACGATCTATAAGAAGCAGAAGATGGATCGCGATGACGTGATCGACATCACTGATTTCGACGTGATCGCCTGGCTGAAGTCCGAGATGCGCATGATGCTCGACGAGGAAATCGCTCGCGCCATCCTGGTTGGCGACGGCCGTTCCTCCTCCAGCGATGACAAGATCAACGAAATGAACATTCGTCCTATCTGGAAAGACGAGGACCTGTTCACCATCAAGTCCACCATCGAAGTCGATGCTGCGGCCAATGCTGACCAGCGCGCTAAGGCGTTCATCCGTGCCTGCATCAAGTCCCGCAAGAACTACAAGGGCTCCGGCACTCCGACCCTGTTCACCACGGACGATGTTCTCACCGATTGCCTGCTGCTCGAGGATGCAAACGGTCGTGTCATCTATGACACCGAGGAGAAGCTTCGCACTGCTCTTCGCGTCAGCTCTATCGTGACTGTCCCTGTCATGGAGAACCTGAAGCGTGATGACGGTGAGGGTAATAACCTCGACCTCATGGGCATCATTGTCAACTTGGCCGACTACAATGTCGGTGCTGACAAGGGCGGTGCCGTCAACATGTTTGACGACTTCGATATCGACTACAACCAGCAGAAGTATCTGATCGAGACTCGCTGCTCCGGCGCTCTCATCAAGCCCTTCTCCGCCATTGTTCTCGAGATGAAGACCAAGGCTTGATGAAAGTCGAGGTGAAAATTCAAAATGGCTAAATGGTATGGAAAAGTTGGCTACGCTGAGCAAGTAGAAACCGCACCCGGTGTGTGGGAAGAGAAGGTTACCGAACGTCAGTATTACGGTGATGTGGTTCGTAACATCCGGAAGCTTGAATCTTCTGGGGAAGTTAATGACAACATTAACGTATCTATGGAAATCAGTATTGTGGCCGACCCGTATGCCATTCAGAATTTTCATGCGATGCGATACATCGAGTTTATGGGTAGCTTATGGAAGATTTATAACGTCGAAGTAAGCTACCCAAGACTAATACTGACGATAGGAGGGCTGTATACAAATGTCGAGCAGACTTGACCTGCAGACCATCTTGGAGGGAATCCTGGGTAGCCGTAATGTGTATTTTCAACCCCCTTCCTCAGTACGAATGCAATACCCAGCAATTGTTTATAAACGAAAAAACATCGAAAAGAGATCCGCCAATGATGGTGCTTATCGTAAACTGCTAAGCTATGAAGTGATTCTTATTGACAAGAATCCTGACAGCAAAGTCATAGAGAAGATCTTTGATCTACCTTATTGCAGTTTTGATAGACACTATGAATCTGACAATCTCAATCATGATGTTTTCACACTATACTTCTAAAAGGAGGACAACACTATGTCTAAACTTGTTTGGGACAAGACTGGCGAACGCCTGTACGAAACTGGCGTAAAGCAGGGCGTCCTGTATCCTATGGATGCCAAAGGCACTTACCCCAAGGGTGTGCCTTGGAATGGCCTCACCAACGTTACCGAGAGCCCTTCTGGTGCTGAGGCGACGGCTCTGTATGCGGATGATATCAAGTACCTCAACCTGATGTCCAACGAGGAATTTGGCGGCACCATCGAGGCCTATACCTACCCCGATGAATTCGCCGAGTGTGACGGCTCTGCGTCCATCGCTACCGGTGTCTATATCGGTCAGCAGGCTCGTAAGACCTTTGGCTTCTGCTATCGCACGACCATCGGCAATGACGTCGAAAGTAATGCGCACGGCTATAAGCTGCATCTGGTGTATGGCGCTCTGGCTTCTCCCTCTGAGAAGGCCTATGCGACCATCAATGACAGCCCCGAGGCCATTACGTTCTCTTGGGAGTTCAGCACTACCCCTGTGAACGTTACCGATTTCAAGCCCACCGCTTGTCTCACTATCGATTCCACCAAGGTCGATGCTGAGAAGCTGGCTGCTCTCGAGAAGATCCTTTATGGTGACGATGCTGACGATACTGCCGTGGCTCGTCTGCCTCTGCCTGATGAAGTCGCTCAGGTCATGGGCACTGTGTAAACAGCCCAACCATATAACCACGGGAGTCGTATTCAGTTAGGCTGGCGACTCCCTTTTTAAATTGAAAGGAGATTTATCATGCTTAAAAAGACTATCACCTATACCGACTATAACGAAGTCGAAAGAACCGAAGATTTCTACTTCAACCTGTCCAAGGCCGAACTGGCCGAAATGGAGCTCAGTGTCGACGGCGGCTTTGCTGAGATGGCAAAGAAGATCGCCGATACGAAGAATGCTCCGGAGCTCGTGAAGCTTTTCAAGGAGCTTATCCTCAAGGCTTACGGCGAGAAGAGCGCTGATGGCAGACGTTTCATGAAGGTCGACGAGAGGGGCGTCCCCCTGTCGATCGGTTTCTCTCAGACCGAAGCATATTCTCAGCTTTTCATGGAACTGTCCCAGGATGCTGACGCTGCAGCCAAGTTCTTTACCGGTGTTATCCCGGCTGATCTCGGCAAGGAAGTTGCAGCCCAGTTGCCCAACAAGATCTGATCAAACACGTTGGAGAGATGAATAATGTTCCAGCTTGAAATACCAGTTAGTCCCGAATCTTGGGACGAAGCCACGGAAGAGTTCATTCCAGCGAAGACTGTGACGCTCCAATTAGAGCATTCTCTCGTCTCTCTGTCAAAATGGGAATCCAAATGGAATAAACCATTTCTTTCAAATACTACAAACATGTCATCGGAGGAAAGTCTTGACTACATTAGATGTATGACCATTACCAAGAATGTAGACCCGATGCTTTACCTTAACCTTACGACTGCAAATGTTGAGGCGGTTATCAGTTACATCAATGCGCCGATGACCGCTACAACATTTTCTAACCGTCAAAAGGAAAAGGCGAATAACGAAATCGTGACGTCGGAGTTAATCTACTATTGGATGATCGCGTACAACATCCCGTTTGAATGTCAGAAGTGGCATTTGAATCGACTGTTGACATTAGTGCGAATCTGTGGAATCAAGAACGCTCCCCCGAAGAAGCAGAGCAAAGGCGAAATAATGCGCAATAATGCCGCGCTGAATGCGGCTAGACGAGCGCGACTGAACAGTAAGGGGTGAAGACATGAAACGAGGTAAACGACAAGTTTCCTATAAGAAATGGCTCCAGACCTTTTCGAAGAAAGCAGTCGCTATCATATTAGTAGTCTCACTGATAGATTTACAACTCTCTTATGTCCTCGCTTTTATGGGTAAAGAGCAAATCGCTGAATCACTATCTAGCGAAATAGCTAGTGTGATTGTCGGAGTTATGCTCGGCTATTTCATGAAAGCGTTGTTCGAAACATTTTTCGAAAAGAGAGAAGAGAGGTTAAATGGAACTTCTCAAACAGATGAACAGGAGGAATAACAATGCCTATTTCTTTTATGACGACCGCACTTCTTGCGGTTTCTCTGCTCACAAATTTAACCGTCGAAGGGATCAAAAAGCTGCTTGACGGAACGAATGCCAAGTATTCTTCCAACATTTTGGCGGCCATTCTTTCGACAATTCTGTCTGGTGCCGTTTGCGTGATCTATTTGGTCATGAATGACATTGGATTCTCCGTAAAGATTGGAGTTGAAATCGCGGTATTGATGTATCTTGGTTTCCTCGTGTCTACCGTTGGATACGACAAGGTCATTCAGACTCTCAAACAGCTTCAGGCTAACAAGGAGGCGTAACTTATGGGTTGTACAGCTAACGAACTGGTAAAAGCCGCGCAGGGTTGGGTCGGCTATTCAGAAAAGAACGGAAAATTCAAAGAGATTCTCGACGTCTACAATGCGCACACGCCCCTCGCGCGAAGGACCAAGATCAAAACCACCGATGAGTGGTGCGACTGTTTTATTTCGGCTTGCGCAATCAAGGCCGGCGCGGTCGATCTGATTGGCACCGAAATCAGTTGCGAGAAGCACATCGAAATCTTCAAGAACAAGGGTATCTGGATCGAAGACGGCGCTATCAAGCCTAAAGTCGGCGACATCATCCTGTTCAATTGGGACCAGAAGACGCAGCCGAACGACGGTTGGGCCGATCACATCGGTATCGTTGAGCAGCAGTATGGCAATACCATCGTCTGCATTGAGGGCAATAAGGGCGAAGCAGTTGCTCGTCGGACCATTAACGTCGGCTGGGGTTACATCAGAGGTTTCGCCCGTCCGAAGTACGATACTGCGCCCATCACGGTTGCAACCAAGAAGAAAGACGTCAACACAATCGCTCACGAGGTTATTCGTGGCGCTTGGGGTTCCGGTGTTCTTCGTAAGAATGCCCTGACCAAGGCCGGATATGACTACGATAAGGTACAGGCAAGAGTCAATGAGCTTCTTAGGGGCAACAAGAACTCTATCACCGCTGTCGCCAAGGAAGTTATTGCTGGTAAATGGGGTAACGGGGCTGCTCGCGTGAACGCCCTCAAGCGTGCTGGCTACGACCCCGATGAAGTTCAGAAGAAAGTAAACCAGCTGTTCACACAAAAGTAAGGAGACTTCAAATGATAACGTTCAGACAAAAGGGCGACTTCTCCAAACTCACCCGATACCTCGAGAAAGCTAAAGAGAAGGTTCGTCTCGGAGATCTCGATAAGTATGGTCGAGAGGGAGTTGCCGCCCTTGCGTCTGCGACACCCATCGATACAGGTCTCACTGCAAACTCATGGTATTACGAGATAACGAATGCGAATGGATCGGTAACGATCTCATTTCATAACTCAAACATTCAAAATGGAGTCCCGATTGCCATTATTCTGCAATATGGTCACGGGACTGGAACTGGAGGTTGGGTGGAAGGACGAGATTATATCAATCCTGCCATCCAGCCTATTTTTGACGAGATTGCAAATAACGCATGGAGGGAGGTTACTAAACTATGAGTAAGACGGTTGACGAAAGAGTCGTAGAAATGCGGTTTGACAACAGTCAATTTGAAAAGAACGTTTCGACAACTATGTCTACCCTTGACAAGTTCAAGCAAAAGCTGAATTTCGGAGGGGTTAAGAAAGGTTTCGAAGAAGTAGGATCTGCTGCTCAAAAGGTTGACATGCGTGGCCTTGGTGCTGGAGTAGATGCTGTCAGCGCAAAATTCTCCGCTCTTCAGATCATGGGGACAACCGCCCTCGTTAACATCACCAATTCGGCTGTTAATGCCGGAAAACGGATGGTCAATGCTTTGACCCTTGAGCCTATTAAGTCTGGTTTTCAGGAATATGAAACTCAGATGAATGCGGTTCAGACAATCCTCGCTAATACCCAGAGTAAGGGTAGCACGCTGGATGATGTTAACAAAGCTTTGGATGAGTTAAATCACTACGCAGACTTAACTATCTATAACTTCACAGAGATGACTCGCAATATCGGTACATTCACCGCTGCCGGTATTGATTTGAAAACTTCGGTCAGCGCTATTCAGGGCATCGCTAACCTGGCGGCTGTTTCCGGTTCGACATCCCAGCAGGCGTCGGTTGCTATGTATCAGCTTTCCCAGGCGTTAGCGGCAGGTACAGTCAAACTGATGGACTGGAACTCGGTTGTTAACGCAGGCATGGGTGGCGAGATCTTCCAGAATGCATTAAAGAAGACTTCTGAGTTGCTCGGTACCGGAGCGGAAGCCGCCATTAAAGCTAAGGGATCTTTCAGAGAATCATTATCGACTGGTTGGCTTACCTCTCAGGTGTTGACTGAGACGCTGAAGAAGTTCACCACTTCGGGTGCGAACGAATATGTCGCCGAGTATACCGGACTGTCGGTGGATGCGGTAAAAGCCGCACTTGAGAATGCGAAAGCTCAGCATGGCGAAGCCAACGCAGTTAAGGAAGCTGCAAAAGCATTAGCCGAAAAGTCCGGAAAGAACAAAGACGAGATCGAGCAAGCACTTCAGATGGCTCAAACTGCAGAAAATGCGGCAACAAAAGTCAAGACATTTTCACAGTTATGGGATGTTATGAAAGAAGCAGCTCAGTCTGGTTGGGCTCGGACTTGGCAGATTATCGTTGGCGACTTTGAAGAAGCAAAGAACTTACTGACCCCACTTTCGGATTTCTTTACTGGTGTTATTGGTAAGATCTCTGACGCCAGAAACAAATTATTGGAAGGCGCCTTTGGCATGGGTTTCAAGAGCCTTGCCGAGAAGTTCAATACAATAATGGCGCCTGCTAAGAACGCGGCAGATACTATCAACAGCGTTAAAGATAGCGTAGCCGATCTTAGCGACATCGTTAACCAGGTAATTCGAGGAAATTTCGGAAACGGAAAAGAGCGAATCGATAAACTTACCGCGGCTGGACAGAACTATTATCGTGTTCAGAATAAGGTAAATGAGGCTCTCGGTAACAGTTTTCGTCATAGTGATGAGAAGATTGCTGCCCAGGATAAACTTCTTGGTATTCAGAAAGAGACGACTGACGCTACGGCAAAAGCTGGAACTGAAACTGAGAAATTAACCGATAAGCAGAAAAACTTTATCAAAGAACTCGCCAGTATGACCGAAGAGCAGGCCAAAGCCAAGGGTTATACCGATGAGCAAATTGCAGCTCTTAAGGAACTGGTTGCCACTGCTGAGAAACTTGGCATGCCGGTGGAAGAATTGATCGATAACTTGGATGAAATCAACGGTCGTTGGCTGCTGATCAATTCGTTTAAGAACATTGGTCAGGGGCTCGTTACAGTCATTAAAGCTATCGGCTCTGCCTGGCGCGATATCTTCCCGGCAATGCAAGCTGAGCAATTGTTCAATCTTATCGCAGGCTTCCACAAGCTTACTACTCGGATGAAAGTTAGTGATGAAACTGCCGATAAGATCAGACGAACCTTTAAAGGCTTGTTCGCAGCTCTCGACATTGTCCTGACTGTTGTGTCTGGTCCTTTAAAGATCGGGTTTAAGATCCTTCAGCAGTTGCTTGGGGCATTTGATCTTACGATCTTTGATCTTACTGCTAAAATCGGTGACGCTATCGTTAAGTTCAGAGATCGGATCGATTCTGTCTTTGATATGAGCGGTGTGTTCGAGACAATTTCTCCATACATCACGAAGTTCATCGAGACAATCAAGGATTTCTTCAAATCTTTGAAGGATTGGAAGCTGGTCAACAAACTGGTTACCGCTCTTAAGAAACTGGTCAACACAGTCAAGAAGCTTTTGAAGTTTGACATCTCCGACATCTCTTTCGGCGACATTCTTACACGAATTAAAGATGCGTTTGCCTCTGCGCCCAAAGCGATGAAAGAGATCGGCGTAAACATTATCGAAGGACTTCAAAATGGACTTGGTGATAGGTTTACCACGATCGTAAAGAAAGCAAAAGAAATTGCAACAACAATTATCGACACCATCAAAAATGTTCTTGGTATCCATTCTCCTTCGACTGTCATGTTTGAGATTGGCGAGAATATCGTTGCTGGTTTGATCAATGGTATTGGTTCTGGAGTTCAGTTCATAATTGAAGGCGTTGCTTCGATTGGTAACTACATCATCAACGCGTTTAAGAAATTGGATTTCAGTCCTCTTGTCGATACGTTGAAAAACGGTATCGAGAAGTTAAAAGGCTCCGTTGGTAATTTTGACTGGAAGAAACTGCTGGCCATTATTCCTATTGGTGTTGTTCTCGTTGTTGTTAAGCAAATGTACGATTTTGTTAGCGCTATTTCTGATGGTATTGGAAGCGTTAACAAAGTCATTGATGGCCTTGCCGACGTTGAGAAAAGCTTTTCAAAATTTCTTGACGCCAAAGCATTCGAGACCGCGGCTTCGTCACTTGAGAAGATAGCGAAATCCATTGCTATTTTAGCCGGTGCTGTGGTTGTCCTTAGTTTTGTGGATGAAAAGAATCTGTATCGATCCGTCGGTGTTATCATTGTTCTGTCTCTTGTGTTAACGGCTTTATCAAAAGCAGTAACAAAGATGCAGTCGGCTTCGGCAAGGATTGGTAAAGATGGTTTAAAGATTGCCGGTCTTAAAACTGGTCTATTAACCATCGGCGCAGCACTTCTCTTGCTTGCAGCTACTGTTAAGCTTATCGGTAACATGGATACTGATCAAGCCATTCGTGGTTTTGTTGGACTAACTGCATTGATGTTAGTTCTAGCTGGTTTCATGGCCAGTTATGGACTATTAATCAAGGGTAAGGCAGCTCAGAACATGGATAAGGCAGGAGTAATGCTCTTAAAGATGTCCTTCTCCTTACTCATTCTTGTCGGAGTAGTGAAATTACTCTCCGGCACAAGTTGGCCTGATCTCGGTAAAGCCGGCGCATTCATGGCTGGATTTACAGTGTTTGTTGGTCTCTTGATACTAGCTACCAAAACTGCTGGTAAGAACATTGACAAAGTTGGCGGAATGCTGATCAAGATTTCCATTGCACTCATGCTGATGGTTGGTGTGTGTAAACTCGCTAATCAATTAACACCGGAGGAAATGGAAAAGGGGGCATTATTTGCTGGTGGTTTCTTGGTATTCATCGGAATTCTTGTCGCAGTGACAAAGATCGGTGCAGACAAGCAAATCGCTAAACTGGGCGGTCTTTTGCTGTCCATTTCTATTTCTTTGATGCTGATGGTTGGCGTGTGTAAACTTGTCAACCAGCTTAGCCTTGAGGAAATAGGCAAAGGCGCGTTGTTCCTCGCCGGGTTTATGGTGTTTGTGTGGGGTTTAGTCAAAATAACTACAATTGGTGGTGAACAGAAAATCGCCAAAGTGGCAGCCACTCTTCTTGCTCTGTCAATTGCAGTTGGTATTCTTGCAGGCGTAGCTGTCTTGTTGAGCATGCTTGATCCTGCTAGATTGCTGAATGGCGCAGCAGCAGTTGTCGCCCTTGGTCTCGTGATGACCGCAATGGTGTATGCCACCAAGGGAGCAGAGAAGTGTGTCGGTAACGTTATTGCACTGTCTATTGCTGTCGGCATCATGGCTGGTGCAGTTGCCGTTCTCAGCACGATTGATCGAGAGAAACTCTGGTCCGCAACAACAACGTTGGGTATTCTCATGCTCGTCTTCGCAATGGTCCTTAAAGTTGCTGGGAATATGGGTGGTGTTACGTTGACACTGTTGGCTATGAGCGTAGCCATAGGAATTCTCGGCGGAGTGCTATATTTGCTCGCTGGGCTACCGGCCGAGTCGAGTATTGGCGCTGCTATTGCATTGACTGTGGCTATGCTGGCGTTCGCTGGCACCATGCGAATCATTTCCGGAATGAAAGGCCCTTCCGCGTCTGCGCTTGGCGCTATTGTGGTTATGGGCCTCGTGATCGGCGGTCTTGGCGGAGTTTTGTATCTGCTTAGAGATGTTGATCCGGTTCAAGGCATCGCGACAGTTGGCGTAATCACGGCATTTCTTGCTGCTCTGTTGATTGCTGTAATGGCCATGCAGCTTATTCAGGCCCCGTCGATAGTGGGTCTCATTGCTCTAGGCGTCGTTACACTAGTAGTTGGGGCTCTTGCCGGAGTATTGTATTTGTTGAAAGACGTTGATCCGACACAAGCAATCCAAGTGGTTGGAGTCATCACTGCCTTCCTCATCGCCATGGAAGTTGTTTGTTTGGCGGCAGCTCTTGTTGGATCAGTGGCCGGTCCTGCAATAATTGGCCTTGGTATTCTGTTGCTCTTCATTGGTGCATTGGGTCTCGTAGTATATGGACTTGCGCAATTGGCGATAGATGTTATTGCGGGCATGCCGAAGGTTGGCTCGGATCTGTCGGCTTTCATGACGAATGTTCAACCGTTCATTGACGGCGTTCAGAACATTCCAGACGACATTTCGGACAAGATTGGCAAGTTGTCTTCTGCAATCCTTAAGTTGACAGGAGCGAATATTATCGACGCAATCGGTGATTTTCTTAGTGGAGGAAACTCGCTTTCCGATCTCGGCAAAGAGTTACAGTCGTTCGGCGAAGGCATGGCTGCGTTCTCTTCGAGTATGACTAACGTTGACTCTGCGATTGCATCTCTGTCCAAGATCAAAGAACTCAAGGAAGCCATTCCTGATGTTGATCTTTCCCCGCTTGATGATGTAGCAAGTTCGTTGAAGTCGTATTCGGACAAGGTGGTGCTAATCGATACTTTGGCTATTGCCACGTCTATCACGATGGCACGCCACATTGTGTCGTTTATCACCAGTCTTAGTTCTTCGGATCTTTCCGGAGTTGACAATTTTAATATCGCCCCGCTTGGAACTAAGTTAGTTGCGTATTCGCTCAGCGCATCCGCGATGAATCTGAGCGCAATCAGAGGGTCCATCGATGCTGCGGGAGAGATTAGGGACTTCATCAATAGTCTTTCCAGCATTAACACCAATGGAGTCACCGAGTATAAGAATGCTGTAACTGAACTCGGAACCATCACAATTGTCGACATTGCCAGTAGTTTTAAGTCTGGCTCAGGCCAGATTCAGACTGCTGCAGCAGGTCTATTTACATCTGCTTTGACTGGAATGAAGTCTACTCAGACTAACATAACCGGCTATGTTAAAGAGTTGACCACGGCAATTCAAACTACGTTTGCATCTGGTAAGACAAGACTCATGACTGTCGGCCGCGAGTTAATTGCTGCACTGGTTACCGGTATGACAGCAGGTAAAGCGAATCTCGAGTCTACTGTCAAGCTGATTTGTGATAGTGCAGTTTCTTCCATTCGTCTTAAGCATAGCGATTTCCACGATGCTGGTGTTTATCTGGCAGAAGGTTTTGCTGACGGCATTGATGCGAGCGCTTTCGAAGCTAAGGCTGCAGCAGTCGCTATGGCTACCGCAGCACTTGAAGCGGCTGAAGAAGCACTTGGCATTGCATCTCCATCTAAGGAAACTGCCAAAATCGGCGGATACTTTGGTCAGGGTTTTATAAACTCGATTAAAGATTACACATCAAATGCCTATAATGTTGGCTCCGAGATGGCGGATTCTGCCAAGCGAGGTTTGAGTGAAGCGGTCACTAAGATTCAGGATGTCCTGAGCAGTGACGTCAATGCCAATCCTGTGATTCGTCCGGTCCTTGACCTAAGCGAGGTTAAGACTGGCGTTGACGGTCTCGGTGCGATGTTCAACAATAATGGCTTTGTTGGTGTAAAAGCTAACGTTGGTGCCATTGGCTCTGCGGTCGAGCAAAGACGTCAAAATGGAAATAATTCCAATGTCATTACCGCAATTGACAAGCTTCACAAGGATCTCAATACCCTTAGTCGTCCGTCTTATACCATTGATGGTATTACCTATGACGATGGCAGTGAAGTCTCTGAAGCGATTAAGACTCTGGTTAGAGCGGCTAAAATTGAAAGGAGGGTGTAAAACATGGCGACTACCTATACAGTAAAGCGTGGAGATACACTCTCCGCAATTGCCAAGAAGTACGGCACTACCGTATCTGCATTGGCGAAGCTGAATAACATTTCAAACGTAAACTACATTTATGTCGGACAAGTCTTAAGAATCAGTGGTGATCCGGTAACGGTGAAAACCAATACGACGAACCGAGCTACGGTAGAGTATCTCGGTCTCCAGGCGAACACTGACCGAACCATCATTGCTTCTTGGGCTTGGGATAAACCAAACACAAAAGAGTATAAGGTCAGATGGTGGTATGCCGCTGCTGATGGGGTCGGTCTCGTTGGCAGCGAATCCACCACAACCTTTAAACGCGCGTCCTGGACTGCTCCTTCGAATGCTGAAAAGGTTTCGTTCTACGTTCAGCCCGTTTCGCAGACATATAAACCGAATGGTAAGACCGAAACGTCTTATTGGACTGCCGAATGGTCTACCATTAAAACGTATTACTTTAAGAACAACCCGCCGTCTACCCCATTAACCCCTAAAGTTACGATTGACGGCTATAAGTTGACTGCCAGTGTCGATGGATTGGAAAGCCTCAATGCCAGCCATGTGCATTTCGAGGTCATTAAAGATAATACGGGTAGCGTGTTCGCTAAGGCCGATGTTCCAATTGAATCTGGGTACGCCTCCCACACTTGGAACATTGATGCTGGCAGCACTTATAAAGTTCGCTGCTATGCATACCGAGGTGATTCGAAAAGCGAATGGACTGATTACTCCGACAACTCTGGTACTGCTCCGGCAGCCCCTGGCGGGATCAATGTGTGTAAGGCAACTTCAGCCACTTCTGTATATCTCGAATGGTCTGGAGTGTCGACTGCCAAGACATATGACATCCAGTATGCAACCAAAGAGGACTACTTCGATGAATCTAATGCGGTTGACACTATCTCCGGCATTTCGGCGACTCGTTATGAGAAAACCGGTCTCGAATCGGGTCAGCGATATTTCTTCAGAGTAAGAGCGGTTAATGCTGATGGTGAGTCGGCGTGGACCAACCCTGTATCGGTTGTGATCGGAACCAAACCGGCGGCACCTACGACCTGGTCTACCACCACAACGGCAATCACCGGCGACAGTCTCACCTTATATTGGGTTCATAACTCAGAGGATGGGTCAAGCCAGACATATGCAGAACTCGAGTTGACGATTGACGGTAAGACCGAAGTCAAGACCATCAAAAACTCGACTGAGGAAAGTGAGAAGGACAAGGTCAGTGCATATCCAATTGATACCACAAAATTCCCCGAAGGAACTAAGATCCTTTGGCGAGTTCGAACAAAAGGCATTACGGACGAGTATGGCGATTGGTCTGTTCAGAGAACAGTCGACATTTATGCCCCTCCGACTTTGGAAATGCACATTACCGATTCAGCGGGAGCGGAGATCGAGACGCTGGTTTCATTCCCTTTCAATGTTTCCGGTATTGCTGGTCCGGCCACCCAGAAACCAATCGGATACCAAGTCACCATTACGACCAACGATTCTTACGAAACCGTCGACCATGTCGGTAATCGCAAGATTGTCGGTAAAGGTGAAACAGTGTACTCCAAGCATTTCGACATCGATACTAACTTGTTGATCAACCTTTCGGCAAGTGATATGGATCTCGAAAACAACATCAGTTACGCTGTTTCCTGTGTGGTGTCCATGAACTCTGGTCTCACCGCAGAAGCTTCGCTGAATTTCACCGTCGCTTGGACGGATGTAGAGTATTCCCCCAATGCTGAGATAGGAATCAATGAGGATGACCTCACTGCCATTATTCGTCCTTACTGTGAGAATGAAAATGGCATTCCTATCGAAGGCGTTTTGCTATCCGTCTATCGAAGAGAGTATGATGGCAGATTTGTTGAGATCATAAAGGATATTCCGAATGCAAAAGGGACGTTCGTGACCGACCCGCATCCAGCGTTGGATTATGCACGATACAGAATCGTCGCAATGACCACCAGCACTGGCGCAATCAGTTATTACGATGTCCCCGGATACCCTGTCAACGGAAACGCCATCGTTCTTCAGTGGGACGAGGACTGGACTACATTCAATGTGACCGAAGATGGTGCCGAGATCGTAGATCCTCCTTGGACTGGTTCTATGCTCAAGCTTCCGTATAATATCGACATCTCTTTCTCACATCAGCCAGACGTTGAGTTGGTCGAGTATATCGGCAGATCTGATCCGATTAGCTATTACGGAACTCAGCACGGTGAGACCGCCACTTGGAGTGTTGACATTGCTAAAAAGGATACCGAAACTCTGTATGGGTTACGCCGCCTGTCTAAGTGGATGGGTAACGTCTATGTGCGAGAACCTTCCGGAAGCGGCTATTGGGCGAACGTCAAAGTGTCGTTCACCAGAAAGCATCTGGATACGATCATTCCTGTCACGTTAGAGATTTCGAGAGTCGAAGGAGGGGTGTAAGATGCCTGACTGGTTATCTTCGATGCAGCAAACTTTTGAGTATTACATCGTCGATCCAAAGACTTGGAAAGACATTAAGCTCGTTGACACTGTGAAATCGAGCACTATTCAGCGAGATGCTGAAGTTGAGACTCTTGGTTCTGCGACCATCGACATGACTGAATCTGTCGGGGAGTCGTACATTCGAATTTACCTCGTAACAATTCAAAATGGATTGCGAGAGAGGCATCCGCTTGGAACATTTCTTGTTCAGACCCCGTCTTTAAGTTTCAATGGTCGACTCCAGAACATCTCAGTCGATGCTTACACTCCTCTAATCGAGCTTAAAGAAAGTCCGCCGCCTCTCGGCTATTCGATACTCAAGAAATCATGCGTAATGGATTTTGCGTATCGTTTAGCTCGAGAGCGTGCTCGGGCTCCCGTTGTTAAAACAGAATGCGGAACTCCTCTTGCCATGGACTTTACAGCAAGTACGGACGATACGTGGTTGACCTTCCTGTCTGACCTTATTGCCAATGCAAAGTATAGTTTTGCCCTTGATGAGATGGGTCGCATTCTATTGTCACCGTACCAGGACACTGCTTCACTGCAGCCAGTCTGGACCTACGACGATGATAATAGCTCGATTCTGTACCCAGACATTAGCGTGGATAGAGACCTCTATGGCATTCCGAACGTCGTAGAGGTCATCCACTCGAATGGTGCTGGGTATTACTTTGTCAGAGCCGTTAACGACGACCCCAACAGTGTTACTTCGACTGTCAGTCGAGGAAGAGAGATAATCCATCGAGTCAATAACCCCGACCTTGTCGGTGATCCTACAGAAAGCCAGGTTAAGGACTACGCAAATCAATTACTCCGAGAGCTATCAGTACTCGAGTATACGGTGTCATACACTCATGGCTATTGTCCTGTTCGTCTTGGCGATTGCGTTCGCCTAAACTATACACGAGCCGGGATCACGAATGTGAAAGCAAAGGTTATCAGTCAGACCATTAAGTGTGAGCCTGGATGTCCGGTAACAGAAAAGGCCGTGTTCACAACTAGATTATGGAGGTGATGACCAATGGGCTTATCAACAGAATTAATCTCTCAGTTTGCGAAGATCACAAATGACCAAAAGAAAAGTCGAATAGACGAGGCCACCCTATATGGTGAAGTTGTTCAGTGTGACGATTCCATTTGTGTGCGGTTCGATGGATCAGAGCAATTGACCCCGGTCACCACCATCACCGAGAAGGACGAGAACGGCAACATCACAAATTTCAAGTATGGCGCTGCTAGTGTCAAAACTGGAGACCGTGTATCTGTCAGCCTTAAGAATCATTCAGCCACCATTACTGGCAATCTGTCTGATCCTCCGATGGGGCGCACTGAGGTCGTCACAACCGAGGATTCTATTCTCTTAAAGGTCGACGACAAGATCAAGATGCAAATCGATGCTCTTGGGGTCAAAATAGATGGTTTAGTGGAGATCACGAACGGACTTGAGGACGGCACCACGACTATCGACGGTGCGTGTATCAAGACCGGTAAGATCGATGCCCAATATCTGAATCTCACGGGGGCAATCACATTCGGTGATCTTGATTCGAGTGCTCAGGGCAAAATTACCGACGCTCAAGACACCGCCGACGCAGCCAACACGGCAGCCGGTAATGCTCAGAGCACTGCGAATTCTGCGCAAAATACTGCTAACACCGCCAACGCCAACGCCTCGAGTGCTTTGGCCACTGCTAGCAATGCTGACGCTTTAGCAAGAGCGGCTCAAAATTCCGTGGCCGGTTGGACTTACGCTGGCACAACATACATCGATGGCAGTAAGATCCAGACCGGTACCGTGACCGCCAGCACACTTGAAGGTGGGGAAATTAATCTCCTGAACTCGGCCGGTCAAGTTACTGGTTTATTTGATTTAACCCAAACTGCTAATGGCATCGGCATTGGTATTACATCGGCATCTGGCATTCGAATGCTGGCTGGAGGAAATGTGTTCATACAGGGTGGAAATGGCCCATTTATTACCCTCGATTCTCAAAGCGGTCTGGTCTCTCTCGGTGGAGGATCATTGGTTATCGGTAGTGCTATGTATGGATACTCACTTCCTAGTTCTGGAACTTATGGTCAACTGTTCTTTCTGATATCGTGAGGTGAATACACATGGCTAGACTATCTGTATCTATCTCGTCTACCGGAAACACTACAGCCGAACTATATGGGTCGTTTAGTGGTGGAGCCAGCGATTATTCGTATCAGCGTTACATTGAAGTGACTATTAATGGCTTCGGTAGCTTCAAGGTTTACTCTATCGAAGACAGCGGAGGAGATAATACGTTCGCGGATTTGGATAGCCGTGGAAATGTCATCCCATATTCGATCACTGGTCTTTCCCCCGGAACGACGTACACCTGGTCAGCCACACTGTACTACCGAGCCCCAGGCGGTTGGAGCGCATCGACCTATTCAGATAGTGGTTCATTTGTTACTGATGGTGGCGGTGGCTCCATATCGAATGCATATATCTATTTGGACAAATGGTACAATGCAGTTCCGCATATATACATCAATGGCGGTTGGCAACCTGCATCTGGAAAAATCTATATCGACGGTTGGAGGTAACCACTATGGACGCAATTAAAAAAGAGCTTGACAACGTGTTCGGACTTGTTTCTAGCATCTCAGTTAAGGGGACTGATGTGGAGGTCATGTTTGCGGTTCGTCAGGGTCTTCGCAAAGCCTATTCTATGCTACAAGAGCTCGAAGCAAATTCCAATGAAGTAATGGAGGGGTCCGCCAATGGAGAATAATATTGAGCATAGACTCACTGAGGTAGAGGCCCGCGCAAAGTCAAACACAAAAAGACTTGACGAAGTCGAAAAACGCCAGGATGATCTCGACGATCTTGTGACGACTGTTAAGGTCTTGGCCACTCGCGAAGAGAATGTCGAGAGTGACGTCAAAGAGATTAAGCGGGATGTTAAAGACATGGCGAGTAAATCTGGCAAACGCTGGGACGAACTCGTCGATAAGATCATCTGGGCAATTGCGGCAGCTGTCGTTGGTTTCGTCATTGCGCAGATCGGCTTATAAGAGAAAGAGGCTCCGTCATTATGACAGGGCCTCTTCTTTTTACTTCAAAATGAATTGCTATAGAGCCATCGGTATCATGTATATCCCCATGAGTGTGGGCTTAAATGTTCCCTAAATTAGTCACACTTAAGCTCGATCGTTATCTTATAAGGTGGAGTGTAGTAGCGTAAACCTTTTGAAATCTCGAATCCATATTTCTCAGCATTCTCTTTTGAGATCTGTACGATTGGATCTCGTTCGTACACCATCTTAGAAATCACGGTTTTCAAGTATTGGTTTTTAGTTTTAGCATCAAGACCGACATCCTCTAATACTCTTAGTGCGTCGGTGGTCTTTATTAATTCGTCTCGATAATCAATGTGTTTTGGCATCGAATCCTTGGCTTTATCGAGCGCTTTATTTACTTCCTCTTTTTCTTTTAGCACTTTCTCATTGAGTTTAGCAAAGATGTGCTGAGGAAGTCGTTTGCTCGGATCAGGATCATACTGAGCATCCCACTGGTCCAGTTCTTTCTTCTCCAGGTCTTTAAACTGCTTTTCTAAGCGTTCTACAAGGTCTCTGTGCAGCTTAAACGAATCATCCTTATCATTCTCTATCCTAACCTCAAAGTCTTCTATACAGTCTCTGAGGGTCTTACAGACATAATCAAATACTTCTTGGAAGTTTACAGATCCAGTTTTGCAGTGAACTTGATTATTACATACAAGTTTGGGCGGAGCATATTCAACTCCGTTCCGTGTGTAAGTGTTATAACCAATCTTATGTCCACATTTTTTACAGAACATTATTCCACTAAACGGATTCTTCAGAGTCAAGTCCCTTCGAGTTCGATGGCGTTTACCTCTTATCTCACGAGCTTTGTTGAATTGCTCTTCGGAGATAATTCCATCATGTTTACCTTCAAATAATAGAAACTCGTCCACTTTCGCTTTTGGACGTAGTTTCTTGATCTCCTGATCTTCGATGACCTTTATTGTCTTTCTCCAGTTCCAGCGAGTACAACCGATATAGTGGTGATTTTCCAGTATGCTGAATATTATACTTGGTTTCCATGTCTTACAACCAGTCTTTGTTTTAGCCCCTATGCTCTCGAGCCTTCTACAAATAGCTGTAACGCCGATGTCTTCCTCGCAATACCAGTTAAAGATCATACGAACAACATCCGCTTGATCCTTACACTCGACTAGCGTGTAGTAGGATTTCTTACTGTTAGCTTCGAATTTCTCGATACGATCGAAACCGTAAGGAGCCGTTGACCCTACGTAATTACCCTCCTTAACGCTTAGCAGTTTTCCACGAGCTTGTATCTTTTTGAAATACTCCAGATATTCATTACCTCGTTTAAGTTCTCGCTCGAAGGCGTCTCTATCATACTCGTCACGTAAGTCGTATATTTTCATAGGTGTGATTACGTACGTATTCGTATATCGGAGTAACCTTATAAGTCTACCAGCATCCTCAAGATCGCCACGGCTTAATCGCTGCACGTCCACTACAATTATAGCTTTGACAGCAGGGTCTTCTATATCCTTGAGCAAACGAGTTATTTCAGGGCGGTCCTTAAGTGATTCGCCACTACCCACTTCCATGTATCTGTTTTCTGGCGGTATTGGCCCGCCAAGATGTTTGATCGCATATTCTTCGATTATCTTACTATGTTTCTCTAAAACTTCTTCTACTGACAGAAGAACATCATCCGTTCTCGACTTCCGTCCGTATTCCTTAACCTCGTAATAGTAAAATGTTGGGTAATCTTTATACATTTCTTTCTTCCTTTCTATGATGTGGTGCCAGGGTATATTTGGCATCACCTCCTTTCAGGAAACACTTTTATTTTCCTCTCATAGAAATTAAGAACTTACCATACTCCATTAGTTTTTCATGTTCTTCGTCCGTAAACGGGTCCATTCCGAACGTCTTATTCCACATTTCAACGTGTTTTACATACGACGGATTCATGGAAGAGTAAATAGAATCGTTCTCTCCATCTGATATTTTTGTAGATAACATTTCCTTATGACCCCAACCCATCAAATACCCTGGCGTTGTATCAAGGGCATCTGCAAGTGGATTAAGAATACCTAATGGTAAATTCTCTATATCCCCGTTCTCATATCTATAAACGGTCGTTTTATTTTTACCTAACTTAGTAGCAAGTTCATCAAGTGACATACCTCGTTTCTTTCGTAAAGTCTTTATTCGTTGTCCTATCGACATTATCATGTCTCCTTTCTAACAATGATTATCATATATCAATATTTGCACATGTGCAAACAAAATGCAAATCTAGATTAAATTTGTTGCGTTTTGCGCACAAAAACCTATTGACAGAAAAATTGGAATGGTGTTATCTTTTATTTGTTGCATGAAACGCAACTAGAAAGAGGTGTGTGCATTGGATGCAAATAAACTACATAAAAAGATTTATGAAAAAGGCCTCAGCATTGATGCCGTATCGAAAAAGAGCGGAGTGGATATAACGCTTTTGGGGGAGATACTCTTTGGGCATGGATTGATGACCATTGGCGATGCTCTGAAGATCAAAGACGCATTATCGCTAACGAACACAGAAGCAATCGACATATTCTTTACATAATAGAGGTGTTTACATATGAAGGCATACAGATTTAAAAACGCTACTATATACGTTCATGGAGAAGTGGACAAAGAAAGACTTAGAAAAGCTACTATTAAGCTCGTTAAAGACTCTCGAAAGTATAAGAGGGAGGTGGCTAAATAGTGAGCACGATTATTCGTCCGGAGATTTCTCGAAAGAACAAATACTGGATTGATAGACACCGTCACTACGAGTTGAAGCACTTCTGTCTTCAATATCCAGAATGGAAAAGGGCATACCGATCTTATCCGTCTATTTCTTCATCTATTAATGAGGACCCTTCAAGAGGTAGTTCGTACGGAGATCCAACCGCAAAACAAGCTATACATAAAACATATTATATGGAACGAATTAAGCTGATCGAGCGAATTGCAGGAGAAGCAGATGAAGATTTACATAACTATATTTTAAAAGCCGTCACTGAAGGCTTATCATACACATATTTAAGAACCAAGATGGACATCCCATGCAGCCGAGACATGTATTATGATCGATACAGAAAATTCTTTTGGTTGCTAGATAATGCTAGAGAATAAGGAGACGATGACGATGAACTCAAGAGTAGAACTTAGAACGAAGGCCAGAAAACTTAAAGGTTTGATGAATCTTTTAGCGGATGATATTCGCAATTTGAATGCGGATGCAGAGGATCACGATTTGCTGTGTCTGGTAGAATCGATACAAGATGTAAAAGAAACGTTGCAGATGTTTACGGACGGGATTGTTGAGATTGAGTATTCTTTATATTTAGCAGGTCAGAGACAGTCGCGAAATTTACAATCTCCTTTATGAAAGGAGACGATGGTATGCTTAAAAACAAAATTTATTCAATTATTATGTTGGTAACTGGTGGAGTGTTCACAGCACTCACTAAGGACGCAACAGTATTAGTTTTATTAAGTATGTTTGCAATACCAATGTTCTTTAGCAAGAAAGAATGGATTTATTAAAAGAGGAGGAGCTCTAACAAGGGCTTCTCTTTTTGCGTTCGCGAAAAAAACGTATTACTTTATGAAAACAAAACACTACATTTTATCAATAAAAGGAGAATTATTATGTATCGTCAGATGATTAACTTTATCGAATTGATGGTAGTATCGTTAATGGCTATTGTTGCAACAAGCATTAGCACATTAGCTTGGTACCAGACTTTCGGTATGGTCTTCGCTGTTGTATTCATGTTATTCATTTGTGTTGACTTGGAGTGCGGAGAAAACGAAGAGGAGGAGCTCTAACAAGGGCTTCTCTTTTTGCATTCGCGAAAAAAACATACTCATTTATGGAGAGAAACCAAATACATATTTAATCTTGAAAGGAGATTTAACTATGAGTATGAAGGAAATCACGAATGAGGTTATTGACAAATTCAACGAGCTCAAGAAGCTGGTTGTCAAGCAGATGTGTGACGCAGACATGTTTATGAACATGGATCCGGAAGCACTGAAGGCTTTGCAGCTCTGCCTTGGGTCCATCGATGATGCCAACCGCCTCATGGAGGAGTACGCAAACATTTTGGATGAACAGAACAAGAAACTGGATATGATCTTGGCGAAACTCGACAAGAAAGGTTAAGGCCATTACGGCCTTTTCCTTTTTATTTTTAATCTAGATTAAAAGTTTCTAATCTAGATTAGTTTGTTCATATTTTCCGTACGTGGGTTGCCGTAGACAATGCTATTTTTAAATAGCGAAAAATCCCCGGATGGAAATTTTGAAAAATCATTTAAGAAAGGAGAATAGTAATGATCTATTTAATCATCGGGGCGATCATGGGGGCAATTGGGTATGCCGTATGTCAGCATATATTCGTGGCTCATGGTACTTTGCGAATCGACCATTCTAATCCAGAGAAAGACGTTTATCGATTTGAGATTGACGATCTGGAGAAATTAAATAAGAAAGCCTACGTCGAACTCAAAATCGACCATCATGCGGATCTTTCGCAAAATTAACAGTGTCTATTATGGAACGTTAGTTCACAAAAATTTGAAAGGAGAACTTAAAATGAGTGTGGAATCTAATTTGAGAGAAGAGGTCCTGCTCGAGCTTGATGAGCTTAGCAAGGCAGAATTCGGAAGCGAGAAATACAAAACTGGAGTCAGTGGAGTAATGCAGCTTACGGATCGTTTGATCGAAATGTCCAAGATGGACTCGGAGGACGAGAAACTCAATATCGAGCGTCAGAAGCTTGAGCTTGAAGTTATGAAATTCGAAGAGGACAAGAAGGACAGGAAGACAAAGAACCGTATTTCTGTGTTAAGCACGGTACTTCCGTCAGTTATCGCGGTCGTAGGAGGCGCTGCTATGTTCATCTATGAAGAGCGAGGATCTATCACATCTCAAACGGGTCGAAAAATCATCGACAAGTATATTTTCAGAGTGAAGTAAACAGACGTTGCGAGGTTGAGGTTATGGAGACATAGCCTCTTCCTTTTATTCGCGCGAAAAACATACCCCTTTATGGAAACTTATTAAAGGAGGAATTTATTATGAAAGACGTTATTAAGTACTTAGGATCTATGGCCGCATGTGCGGTGGGCTGGATGGCTGGCTCATGGCTGTGGGAAGAGGTTCTGGAGGAAAAAATGGACAATTTCAAAGACTATCTCAGAAATAAGGGCAAGAAGGGGGCTTAACAAGCCCTCCTCTTTTTACGGAGGTCATATGCGATACCACTACGAAAAACCGTCCGTATATTCAACTATGTATGGCTCTACATATGCTTGCAACCACCCAGTCTATAGCACTTGTACTCTATTCAAAATGGACAATAGAGGACTCGCTATTATACAACAACGTTACGATGAGGCTACAAAACGAACCTGGTGGGGCGATATAGACCCTTGGCTTACTGATGTACTATATTTGCATCCTGGTTTTAAGAGGTATTTCGACGAGCGTTCGGGTACGTGTACGGACGGACTCTATCCGACCGTGACAATACGTCAAATAATGTGGGCGTTGAAGATCAAACCGATGCAAAAAGAACGATGGGAAACTACATTTGATAGACGCGACATTTAATGCTCGCGAATTTTACATTCTCTTTGATGGAAAGGAGGCGTAAGAATGATCTTATTTACAATCTTAGCAATTATGTGCATCATCGCAATGGTTATTGGTGTCATCGTTCTGGCAACAGGAGGTGCAGCATTCATCATTGTCTTTGCTGACGTAATCGTGTGCTTGATTTTTATTGGTTTGATCATCAAAGGTCTTTTTAAACGAAAGAAAAAAAAGTAAAGAGACAGGCCCGCAACAGGGCCTTTTCTCTTTCGCGAAAATAACTTACTCCTTTATGAAAACAAAACTTAAGGAGGAATTCAAAATGTTGAATGCTTTGTTGTTAATTGTGTGTATCTACGTGGCACTGGTTGGTGCAAGTTTGACGATTATGATCGTCGCTTGTAGCAAATGGTACATGGACAAAACCACAAAGATGACAAAAAACATGTTCAGTATGTTTGATGACGACGAAAACGAATGAGTTTTCAAAGGGGAGGTCCCAACAGGGGCTTCTCTCTTTTATTTTCGCGAGAAATGCAAGTTGTATTATGAGAGACAGACCACATTGTGGGGGTTAGTTGGTTCGAATCCGACACTGTTTCTTTTTGCTTTCCACTAAACCACGAAGGGTGAGAGAAGAATGAACAAACTATTGAATGCTTCAAAAATGTTTGTCAGGAAAAATGGGTCAACAATTTTAACTTGTGTTGGGAGTGCTGGTGTAGTTGCCACGTCCGTAATGGCGGTAAAGGCAACCCCTAAAGCAATGATGCTTTTAGACGACGCAAGAAAGGAAAAGGGTGACGATCTCACCAAATTTGAAAAGGTTATGGTTGCTGGTCCTGCTTACATTCCAGCAGTAGTCGTCGGTGTATCTACAATCGCTTGTATATTTGGCGCAAACATTCTGAATCAACGTCAGCAAACGGCTCTTATGAGCGCTTATGCACTATTGGATAGTTCATATAAAGAGTACAAGAGTAAGGTTGTCGACTTATACGGCGAAGAGGCAGATTCTCGAGTCAGAGAAGAAATTGCAAAAGATAAGTACACAGGTGACGATAAACCGACCGATAATGATAACGTGCTTTTCTACGATGAGTTCTCTGGTCGATATTTCGAGTCAACGACAGCAGACGTACTTAAGGCCGAATATGAGATCAACAAAAAGATCTCAGGCTGGGGCGGAGCGTATTTGAATGACTTTTACCATGCTCTTGGATTAGACCCAACTGGATATGGTGATCATTTAGGTTGGTCTGCTAGTGGTCTGTACGAAATGTATTGGGAGCAATGGCTCGACTTTAATCACGAGAAATTTATGCTCGATGATGGGCTAGAGGGCTATATCATCACATTTGCACAAGAACCAATTCCTGGTTTTGAAGATTATTAAGTCGCGAAAACTGCAGTGACTGTTATGGAAAGGAGATGAAACTATGAATATTAACTGGTTAAAGGTCGGTAAGATTACTTCGGCAGTATTACCGCTAATTGCTGGTGCCATTGGCGCAGTGGTTAGCACAAAAGAAGCTAAGCAGACTACCGTCGAAATGACAGAGAAATTATTCAAGGAGTATGTCGAAAACAAATAAGAGGGCTTACGGGCCCTTCTTATTTTTATTTGAAAGGAGAAGCTCATGGGCAAAACAAATTTAGCAACCATCGCAAAAGACGTTCGTAAGTTCGCGTCAAAACGAAGTCCGGAGATTCTAACTGGCATCGGAATTGCTGGCATGATCACCACCACTGTTTTGGCAGTACGGGCAACACCGAAAGCACTCGAACTGATTGAAGAGAAAAAGAAGGAAGAATGGGTTGACGAACTGTCTCCACTCGAGGTGGTGAAAATTGCTTGGAAACCTTATATTCCGGCAATGGTGACCTGTGTCGTATCGACGACCTGTCTGATCGGCGCAAGTTCGGTCAATACAAAGCGTAATGCAGCTCTTGCGACCGCTTATAAACTTTCCGAGACGGCATTGTCCGAATATCGTGAAAAGGTTGTCGAGACAATCGGCGAAAAGAAAGAGCGTATCGTTCGTGACAAGGTCGCAGAAGAACGAGTCAAGAAGAATCCGGTAAGTAAGAATGAGGTCATTGTTACTGGTAACGGAAAAACACTTTGCTTTGATCCGATCTCTGGACGATATTTCATGTGTAGCATTGAAACGATCAAGAGAGCTGAGAATGAACTCAATAAGCAGATGCTTCACGATATTTCCGGATACGTATCATTGAACGAGTTCTATGACGAACTTGGACTCGATCACACAAGTGTCGGCGATGATCTGGGATGGAATACAGACCAATTGATCGATATCAACTTTAGCTCTCAGTTGAATGACAATGGAGAACCGAGTGTGGTCTTGGACTACTTAGTCGCGCCCAAGTACGATTACTATAAGTTTTCGTAATTCGCGAAATTTACAATGCGTTTTATGAGGTAAAAACCTAAATTTTTAACTATCTGAAAGGAGAACTATCATGAGTGAGATTAAGAAGAATGAGGTTATCGAAGAGGTTGAGACGGTTGAAGAAACCACGGAAACCAAGGAAAGATTTCTGACCAAGGCAAAGAGCTGGGTCAAGAGAAACGGCAAGAAGATTGCAATCGGTGCAGTCGGCGTTGTCGGTCTCGGACTGGGCTATGCCCTGGGTAAGAATTCTTCGGCGGATTCCGAGGACTCCAACGAGGAGACTGAAGATGACACGGTCGAAGTCGATTATCATGACTACGCCACGGGTGGAGAAGAATGAGATTACCCAAAGGGAGAGTATCTGAAATATGGTACTCTCCTTTTTATTTTTAATGAGGAGGTCATTCATAGTGAACGAAGAATACAAGTCTAATTCTCATAAGTCCAGAGAGGGTCAAACCGAAGCTCTGACTGAGAGAAAAAAAGTGGAGAAAGTCGTCCATGGTAAAGTCCGAACTAAGCCTAAGAGCGGTATCAGTAAGGTCACGGATGTATTCATTTCTGAAGATGCGGCGAACGTGAAGTCTTATATCGTGATGGACGTACTTGTTCCTGCCGTAAAGAAGGCCATCTCCGACATTGTCCGTGACGGTATCGACATGATTCTGTACGGCGAATCGAGAGGCCGCAGGAGCAGTACAAATTCGTCATATGTGTCTTATCGTGATTATTCACGTAGGGACGACGATCGTGACCGTTTCAGAGATTCTCGAACCAGAACGGGGTATAACCATGACGATATCGTCCTGGAAACCCGTGGCGAAGCCGAAGAAGTTCTGAGTCGTATGGACGAGCTCATTGACACTTACGGAGTGGTCTCTGTTGCAGATCTGTACGATCTCATCGGTAAGTCCTGTGAGTACACAGACAATAAGTACGGCTGGACGAATATTCGTAACGCCGAACCCATCCGAGTTCGTGATGGCTATATGCTGAAGCTGCCTAAGGCACTTCCTATCAAATAATAAAGGAGAATTGAAAATGAAAATCAACAAGACTGAAATCATGACTACCCTGACCCGTACGTTCAATAGAACGGGCCTTAAGATCAAGAAGCACAGCCCTGAGATCCTGCTTGCGACAGGCACGGTAGGTGTTGTGGCCAGCACGGTTATGGCGTGCAAGGCGACTCTCAAGGTTGAGGGGATCGTCGATGAAGCCAAGGAAAAGATCGATATGATTCATCAGGTCTCTGCCGACCCTGCGATGGCAGAAAAGTATTCTGAAGAGGATAGCAAGAAGGATCTCGCTATCGTTTATACCCAGACTGCGGTTAAGTTCATCAAACTTTATGGCCCGTCCGTAACTATCGGTGTTGCATCGCTCGCATGCATGATCGGTTCCAATCGTATTCTCAATAAGCGTAATGCTGCTCTGGCGGCTGCATATGCGGCGGTTGATAAGAGCTTCAAGGAATATCGTGGTCGTGTTGTCGAGCGTTTCGGCAAACAGATGGACCGTGAGCTTCGCTACAACATCAAGGCTCAGGAGATCGAAGAAACTACTGTCGATGAGAACGGCAAGGAAACCGTCACTAAGAAGACTGTCGAAGTCATGGACCCGAACGCCTACAGCCAGTATGCGATTGTGTTCGACGATGGTAACGAGGGTTGGGACCCCGATCCGGAGCGCTCTAAGTTCTTCCTTATCCAGCAGCAGAATTGGGCGAATGAGCGTCTTAAGTCCAGAGGCCACCTGTTCCTGAACGAAGTGTATGATATGCTTGGTGCAAGACGCACTAAGGCTGGCGCTCAGGTAGGTTGGGTCTACGATGAAAAGAATTGCGAAGGCGACAATTTTGTCGATTTCGGCATTTTCGACACTAGCAGACCGAAGAATCGTGACTTCGTGAATGGCATCGAGAAGGTTGTCGTGCTCGACTTCAATGTGGACGGTTATATTCTGGACATGATTTGAAGGGGACTTGACGACTATGGTTCGGGCAATCCGATGCAGGATATGTTCGATTACCCATGGCGTTATGTAATTTGAAAGGAGAACTACTAATGACTGGTAGAGAATTGATCATTTATATCATGCAAAACAATCTTGAAGACGAAGTAGTTCTTAAAGATGGCTTTTTCGTTGGGTTCATGGACGAAAATGAGGCCGCCGCTAAACTTGGCGTTGGGGTCGAAACCATAAAGGCCTGGTATTCTTTGAACTGGCTGAATGGATTTATGGTCGGCGAGAAGTTATATTTTCGCAAAGACATATCTAACCCATGGAAAAGGAGAGATAACTCATGAACGCCAATTTGAAGCGTATCAGCTACACATTCGTAGCAATGGCTAGTATTTGTTTTGTAACCGGCATTGCGGTTTTGTCTCACACAGAAGGAGATGAAACCGAGTGGACCGACTAGAAGAAGCAATGTCATCCCTTATGCGTCTAACGGGCGATAGGAAGAAACGACACGTCATAGGCGGAGTCCTCCTTAGCGTATCATTGCTATTTGGAGGGCTCGCCCTGACTGTCATGTCAATTAAAAATGAGGAGAAAGACGATGAGAGCATCGACTAAAATGTTCATTTTTGCAGCGGGAATCCTGACGGGTTCTCTCTGTACTTGGTATAGCACCAAAAAGTATTATGAGAAGATCGCAAACGATGAAATCGAGTCCATGAAAGAATGGTTGGCTCGCAGAGTCGAAGAGCAGGATGAAAAGGCTGAAGAACAGTCCTCTGAGCCTGCCAAAAAACCCACTTCACCCAGCATGAAACCCAATCTTATGGAATACGCCGCTATGGTGAAGGATCTCGGTTATACCGACTATTCTCGTAGGACGGAAGAGCCTGAAAAGGAAGCAAAAGAAGATGAGGAGGTGGATGAAATGGACAGACCCTACGTTATTGAGCCCGAAGAGTTCGGCGGATGTGACTATGAAGAAGTAAGTCTTACGCATTATGCCGATGGAGTCCTGACAGATGAGCAGGACAATCCCATTGAGGATGTGGACAGTATGGTTGGAGAGGATTATGCAGAACATTTCGGCGAATACGAGGATGATTCGGTATTCGTCCGTAATGACCGTATGCAGACCGATTTCGAGATCCTCGCAGATCAGCGGAATTACTCCGACCTCGACAAGAATAAGTCCTATCCTACGGAGGATGAATGAGCCGAAATGAGGTAAGAAACGCATATTTTCAATGGCTATATAACTGGATGTCGGGCGAGCGTTATCATTATGACGTGTCATTTAAGCGGTTGCTAATGCAGCTGCATGACACTGAGTTCACATACACCATTCGAAACGATCAAAACCGAGCCGAAGACGGTGTAAATCTTCGTTATAGATTTGCCAAGAGTGGGGTCATTGATGAACCTGTAGATTATATCTTAGAGTGTCTGGCCGGACACTGCAGTGTTCTCGAGATGATGATCGCTTTGGCAAATCGTTGCGAAGAGGATTATATGGATGATCCAGCTTATGGCAATCGTACTGCTCAATGGTTTTGGGGAATGGTGACAAGTCTTGGACTCGGTAACATGACGGACGCCTGGTACGACAAACGTTATATTGCCGATGTCTTGGATAAATTTCTCTGTCGAAAGTATGCGCCTGACGGTAGTGGCGGATTGTTTAGAATCCGTGATTACAAAGGCGATATGCGCAAAATGGAGATATGGCATCAAATGTGTTATTTCCTAGACACATTTATGTAGTTTTAGCGAAAGGAGAAAGAACGATGTGATTGATTTTATGACGATCTCTACCCGTACCACAAAAAGTGGAGGTGTCGAGATCTATCCTAAATTCATCATAAAGCGTTCAACCGATCTGATGATCCGAGGCGGCGACTTCTATGCCATTTGGTTAGAAGAGCGCGGCATGTGGTCTACAGACGAGCAAGATGCTCTCGATCTCATCGATAAAGAGCTGGATAAGTACGTTAAAGAGTATCAAGAGAAATATGGCGGTTCTCCGCGAGCATTGTTCATGCGGGACGCCGATTCCGGTATGGTTGATAAATGGCATAAGTATTGCCAGATTCAATTACGAGATAACTACCATATGCTCGATGAGCAATTGATATTCTCTAATACCCCGCCCAGAAAGAAAGATTATGCGAGCAAGCGCTTGCCATATCCTCTTGAAGACAGCGATTGCCCGGCATTCAAAAAGCTGATCTCTACTCTCTACACAGAGGAAGAACGGCGTAAGATCGAATGGGCGATCGGATCTATTGTTACTGGTGATTCCAAAACGATCCAGAAGTTCATGGTTCTTTATGGCGCTGCAGGTACGGGTAAATCTACGATTCTGAATATTATCCAACAGTTATTTGAGGGTTACTATTCGGTCTTCGATGCAAAAGCATTGGGATCGTCTAGTAACTCTTTTGCTTTGGAAGCATTCAAGTCGAACCCTCTTGTGGCGATTCAGCACGATGGTGATTTGTCGAAGATTGAGGACAACACGCGGTTGAACAGTCTTGTATCCCACGAGGAGATGACGATCAACGAGAAGTTCAAGTCGACATATTCTAATCGATTTAAGTGTTTCCTATTCATGGGAACGAATAAACCGGTTAAGATTACGGATGCAAAGTCTGGTTTGCTTAGACGATTGATCGATGTCACTCCTTCGGGAAACAAGTTGAGTACAAAAGAGTACAAAACCGTTACTCAGCAAATTAGTTTCGAGCTTGGTGCGATTGCGAATTACTGTAAGGATGTATATTTGAGTGATCCTGGCAGATACGACGATTACGTCCCGACAATGATGATGAGTGCATCCAACGACTTCTACAACTTTATGATCGACTCGTATCATATTTTTGTTAAGGACGATGGAACGACTCTGAAAGCAGCGTGGGAGATGTATAGAACGTATTGTGAGGATGCTAAGGTTCCTTATCCGTTCTCTCAGAGATTGTTTAAGGAAGAACTCAAAAACTATTTCCATGACTTCGACACTGAAGTTGACGGTAATGTCATTCGTAACATCTACAGCGGTTTCCGTACGGAAGTATTCGAGACTAGCAAGCCGAAACGGAAAGAGATACATAAACCCAAGCTGATCGAATTCAATTCTACGGAATCTATATTTGATCAGGAGTGCGAGAACTGTCCGGCACAGTACGCTAGCGCAAAGGAAACCCCGACAAAGAAATGGGAGAACGTAACGACTGTCCTGTCAGACATCGATACATCCAAAGTCCATTATGTCAAGGTTCCTGAGAATCACATTGTTATCGATTTTGATATTCCAGATGAAAACGGAAATAAATGCTTCGAGAAGAATGTGGAAGAAGCTAGTAAATGGCCGGCTACGTACGCAGAGTTAAGCAAAAGTGAACAGGGCATTCATTTGCATTATATTTACACGGGAGATCCGTCAAAGCTGAGTCGAGTTTACGCTGATCACGTCGAGATCAAAGTATTCACCGGCAACAGCTCACTTCGACGGAAGCTGACCAAGTGCAACAACTTGCCAATTGCGTCAATTAGTTCTGGTCTCCCACTGAAAGGAGAAGACAAAGTGATCAATTTCGAAGGTCTCAAGAACGAGAAAGCTCTTAGGACCACGATCAAGAGAAATCTCAACAAAGAGATTCACGACAGTACGAAGTGCAGTATTGACTTCATCTATAAGATTCTCGAGGACGCTTATAACGGCGGGATGAAGTATGACGTTTCAGACATGAGAAACTCGGTTTATATTCTTGCTGCTAACAGCACGAATCAGTCTGATTACTGTCTGAAGCTCGTCAATAAGATGCACTTCAAATCGGAAGAACCTTCTTCAAACACTGACGCCAGTGAAGCACCGATCGTATTCTACGATGTCGAGGTGTTTCCGAATCTGTTCTTAGTAAACTGGAAAGTCCAGGGTAAGGATAAGCCGATTGTTCGGATGGTCAACCCTTCGCCGTCGGATATTGAAGGTTTGCTCAAGTATAGACTCATTGGCTTCAACAACCGTCGATACGATAACCATATTATCTATGGTTGTCTGATTGGGTATACGAACGAGCAGCTCTTTGAGCTGTCTAAGCGAATTGTCAATTCGAATAAGGGGGAACGAAACAACGGCTTGTTTGGAGAGGCATACAATCTGTCCTATACGGATATTTATGACTTTGCCTCTGCTGCGAACAAGAAGAGTTTGAAGAAATGGGAGATTGAATTGGGTATTCACCATCAAGAACTTGGTTTACCGTGGGATCAGCCTGTTCCGGAGGAGCTATGGACTAAGGTCGCTGAGTATTGCGATAATGACGTTATTGCAACCGAGGCGCTGTTTGATCATCTCCAGGCAGACTGGACGGCTCGTCAGATTCTGGCTGATTTGGCTGGCATGACAGTCAATGATACGACAAACACGTTAACCACCAAGATTATTTTCGGCAGTAATCGTAAGCCTCAGAATGAGTTCTGCTATCGCAACATGGCCGAGCCAGTTCAGGCGCTGAATTCGGAAGTATATAACTTCTTGCTCGAAGCTTGCCCGGACATGATCAAGAGCAAGTTTGGAACGAAGGGCTCATATAGTGCTCTGCCGTTCTTCCCTGGGTATAAGTACGAGGCGGGCAAGTCCACGTATCGTGATGAAGAGGTTGGTGAAGGCGGTTATGTCTATGCCGAACCTGGTATTCATACAAATGTGGCTCTGCTCGATATTGCATCGATGCATCCGCACAGTGCAATTGCTGAGTGCTTATTTGGTCCGAGATACACTCGAGCATTCCGTGATATTGTCGAGGGTCGAGTGAGTATCAAGCATGAAGCCTGGGACGTGGTCAATGAGATGCTGGATGGCAAGCTCAAACCATACGTACAAAAGGTCATCAATGGCGAGACGACCTCTGACGATCTGGCGAATGCGCTGAAGACAGCGATCAATTCGGTCTATGGTTTGACTTCTGCGAGCTTTGACAACCCGTTCAGAGATCCTCGTAATAAGGACAATATTGTGGCTAAGCGTGGCGCTTTGTTCATGATCAATCTGAAACACGAGGTTCAGGAGCGAGGGTTCACCGTTGCCCACATTAAGACGGATTCGATTAAGATTCCGAATGCAACTCCCGAGATCATTCAGTTTGCAATGGATTATGCGAAGAGCTATGGCTACACGTTCGAACACGAGGCTACGTACGAAAAGATGTGTCTCGTGAATGACGCTGTCTATATTGCCAAATATGCTAGCACTGAGTGGGCTGAGAACGCCTATGGATATTTGCCGACTAAGCAGAAAAAGAAGGCCGGCAAATGGGATGCTACGGGCAAGCAGTTTGCGGTTCCGTACGTATTCAAAACTTTGTTCACCAAGGACAGTATCGAGTTCGAGGATATGTGCGAGACCATGTCGGTTGCGACGTCTTTATATTTGGACGCGAATGAGAATCTTCCTGAGGGTGAGCACGACTATCGATTCATCGGTAAGGTTGGCTCATTCTGTCCTATTCTGCCCGGTCATGGTGGAGCAGAGCTTCTTCGTGAAGGTAAGGACAAGGAAGGCAACGTCAAGTATTCTGCGGCAACTGGATCGAAGGGTTACAGATGGCTTGAAGCTGAGATGGTCAAAACGCTCGGCAAAGAAAAGGATATTGATCGCTCGTATTACAACAAGTTGGTTGATGATGCCGTCAATGCCATTTCTCAGTACGGCGACTTTGAGCAGTTTATTTCTGACGATCCTGTTCCCGACGTGGCTCCATGGTTTAACAGTGAGAATCCGGACGAACTTCCGTGGCGAATGGCTTGTGGAAAAGATACCTGTTATGGGTGTCCTAACCTGATTCGTGATGGGTGTAAAGAAGGTCATGACAACTCTGACTTCTGGGCACAAATCGACGATGGCGACTTATTCATGAAACGTTAAAAACTATATTTAAAGGAGATTGAAAACTATGAGAATCACTTATGCACCGAGAGACATTCTTCAGATCGATGACGCACGTATCATCTATCGCAACTTCGCTGGTAGAGGCGACAAGTACAATCGAGAAGGCGACCGCAACTTTGCGATTGTCATCCCGGATGAAGAAATGGCGAATGAACTGACCAACCTCGGATGGAATGTCAAGATCAAGCCGCCTCGTGAGGATGGTGATACGCCGTTCATGTTCCTGCCTGTCAAGGTGAAGTTCAACGACCGTGGTCCGAACGTCTATCTCAAGACCGGTGATGTTCAGAACAAGCTCGACGAAGAAAGCGTCGGTCTTCTGGATAACATCGACATTATCGGTGTCGATCTGGATATTCGTCCATTCGACTGGGACGTTAACGGGAAGCAGGGCCGCACCGCATATCTGCAGTCCATTCGTGTGGTTCAGGACGTTGATCGCTTCGCTGGCGATGATGGAAACTTTCCGAGGGAATGATAGTCGAACTTTGATTCGCGACTAAAACATGCCCTTTTATGAGAGGAAGAGATGATGTTAACGCGTTGTCTCTTCCTCTTATATTTTGGGCTACAAACTATTTTCAATTTAACAAGGAGGGTAGCAGATGGTTCAGTTATATTCTGACATCAAAGGCAATGGACCTCCGACCAAGAGCACTCCTGGTGCGGTCGGTCAGATCTATGTGGATCGTGAAACGGGTCTGCGCTACGAGTGCACCGAAGCGAACGTGCAAAAGGGTTATAAAATCAACAAAGCATTTTATACCTGGGAAGAGAGAGGGCTCGATCCTGATTTCATCGCCACTGATGCTGAGGTTGCAAAAGCGGTCGACGATCTTCGTAAGGAGATTGGAACCGGTGGCGGAAGTGGTGGAGGCGGTATCACCGTCGAGACGGACCCCACTGTGCCCAACTGGGCAAAAACACCGGAGAAGCCCAGATATACCGCAGACGAGGTATATTTCGATTCCGATCTGATCCTCACCGAGCAGTTCGGAAAGTACAAACCCGTCAATGGCAAGGTGAGAGTTCCGGCCGAAAACAAGAGTGTCAAATCCGTGGTTCTGGATGCTTATTCCGAGGACAAGAACCCGACGATTACTCAGCCCAGCGTTGGGGTGTCCAGTGGAACAGCGAAGGCTTATGAGGTTGGCACCAAAGTTACTCCCGCATACGCCGGCTCGTTCAATTCTGGTAAGTATGAGTACGGCCCTGAGACCGGTGTAACTCCGACAGCTTGGGAAGCCACCAATACTGTTACGAGTGAAAAGAAAACCACTCAGAATGGATCTTTCGCCGAGTATACGGTTCCCGATGGCGCCAATTACAAAATCACGCTGAAGTGCACATATTCTGATGGCGCTATTCCTATGACTGCTCTGGAAGCTGAGTATCCTGCCGGTCAGATCAAAGCCGCCACTAAAACGGCCACAAGTGGAGCTATCACCGGTTATCGTAACAGCTTCTACGGTACTCTGACAGATAAGAACACCGAACTCACCAGTGATTTAATTCGCGGACTCGCCCAAAAGTCCGGTAAGGCACTGGCTAAGGGTAACGCGGTCACTGTCAATGTTCCTGTTGGCGCTATGGCTGTCGTATTTGCATATCCTGCAAGCCTTGGTGAGTTGTCCAGCATCAAGGATGTAAATGGTATGAACGCTGAGATCCTTTCTGCCTTTACTGCTCAGACAATTGCTGTCAATGGCGCAAATGGATATTCTGCCGTCAACTATCGCGTATATGTCCAGTTGTTCGCAAGTCCCAATGATAAGGCGAACACCTACACAGTTAAGATTTAAGGAGGGAAGTAATTATGGCATTACCTGAAGTACCGAAACTAAATTTCGGTGTATCGTTCGCCATGACTGGCGCTTTCCCTGCCGAAGCCAATTCTTTCTTCAAGACCTATGCCGAAGCGGTAGCAGCAGCAAAAACCGCAGAAGCTCCTGGCTCCACCAACACGGTGTATTACTACACCCAAATCATTCACGTCACAGAGGGTGATGAGCGGGGTCTGTACGAGATCCAGACTGACGGTTCGCTGAAAAAGCTGGGTAGCGGCGAAGGCGGCGGTGGCGGTACTGATATTCCTGAGGGTGGAACCGGCATTTGGGCCGAGATCATCGATTAAATGAAAGTGAGGTGACTCGAATGAAAACCTTACGTTTCATTGTTGAGAATCAAATCATTAAGAAAGATCCCACTTGTGACTTCTCCGATTTGGTTCCCGGCACCAAAGGATATTTGATTGCTGAATTCTCTTTCTCGAAGGAATGGGACGGTATGGCTAAGGTCGTGGGATTCTATTCTCCTCTTGGCCGAGAGTATCCTCCCAGAGCGCTGGCTGACGGAAAGACTTGTGTTATTCCGTTCGAAGCCTTAGATAAGAGAATCTTCAAAGTCCAGGTGATCGGTCAGAGCCCCGATCTCAAGCAGAAGCTCAAAACCAATAAAGTGGTGGTACACCAGAATGGAGGGAAGGCATGAGTAAAGCGGATGAATTGCTGAACAGCTTATCTGACGAAGATATTTCCCTCCAGTTAGTTAACCCCGAAACTGAACCGCATATTGTGATCGGCGAAGATCGCATCGTCTCGGTACCTAAAGAGCTCCAGCGAATTGCGGTTCAGTACGATCACGATGTCGAGACCGTAACGTTCGACTGTCCTCGCTATTGGGATGGTCTGGACATGTCCAAAATGAGCATCTACATCAATTACATGCGTAAGGATCGATATGTCGCTTGCTATAAAGCTACTGACATTACTGTAGATGCTGCCGACTCGAACATTATGCATTTCGATTGGACGATCTCCCGTAACGTCTCCGAAGTTAAGGGTGAATTGAAATTCCTTGTCTGCATCAAAAAGGGTGATGCCGAGGGCTATGAGGTCAATCACTGGAATTCTGAACTCAATAACGAAATGTATATTTCTGAGGGTTTGGAGGTCGAGCCGAGTATATTCGATCCGTATCCTGACATCATTGGTCAGTGGGAAAATGAGGTCCAGAGAGTAAAAGATATTCTTCTTGCAGCTCGTGATTCCGGTGAGCTCGACGGTGCCACATTTACGCCTAGTGTGGATGATGCAGGCAATCTGTCCTGGACGAATGATAAGGGCAGAGTAAACCCCCCGACCAAAAATATCAAGGGATATTCTCCTCGCATTATCGTTAAAGAGATCGCAGGCGGTAAACAGTTCGTTATCACGGATTACAGCGGCAGCCAGACTGTTGATGTCCTCAATGGTAAGGACGGCAAAGACGGTACAAACGGAACCAACGGCACCGATGGCGAGAATGGATATTCTCCTCGTATTATCGTCAGAGAGGTAACTGGAGGTCACCAATTCGTTATCACTGATTACAGCGGAAGCCAGACCGTTGATGTCATGGACGGCGCCGATGGCCAGGATGGAGCTGCAGGTACAAACGGTACGGACGGCGTCTCCCCAACTGTCACTGTCACCAATATCACTGGCGGCCATCGTGTCACAATTACGGATAAAAATGGCGCTAAGACATTCGATGTTAAAGACGGCACTAACACCTCTGAGACGGGTTCGGATGGAGTCTCGCCCACAGTATCTGTCGCGGAAATCACTGGGGGCCATCGTGTTACGATTACGGACGTTGACGGCGCTAAGGCATTCGATGTCATGGACGGCAAAACTGGCGCTACCGGTGCCACTGGCGAGAATGGATATTCTCCGAAGATACTCGTACGAGAGGTAGACGGAGGGCATCAGCTCGTTATCACTGATTACAGTGGTAGTCAAACCGTGGACGTTATGAACGGTGCTGATGGAGCCGCTGGCGCTGCGGGTAAGGACGGTACCAATGGCACAAATGGTCAGGACGGCGAAGACGGATATTCTCCGACTGTCGCCACTGAGGCTGTAACTGGTGGCACAAAAGTCACCATTACTGATAAGACTGGCACTAAGGTGTTCACTGTTCTGAACGGCACCAACGGTACCGATGGCGTATCCCCGACTGTCGCAATTACTGATATTTCCGGTGGTCACCGCGTCACAATTACAGATAAGGACGGAGCTAAATCGTTCGATGTAATGGATGGCGAAGGTGGGTCTACTGACGGCACGCCTGTATATGTCGGCGAAACCGAACCGACATCCGGCCCTGTTCTTTGGTTCGATACTTCCCCGAGGAGTACCGGATAAAGATATTTACATCACTTGGTGGGAGGTGAGTCCACCGACGAAACACTAGCGATTTTCAAGCAAAGACCAGCAATACCCAACTCTAAAAACAAAATTTAAAAATGAAGGAGATTTACTACTATGGCTAACTCTGCTAAGAACGCTATCCTGAAGGCAAAGATCGAAGGCGTTATCTATGAAATTATGGTGAAGACCGGCGCGGAGAATGTCTACGTCGATGGCACCACTACCCTGTCTGCGAAGCTCTCTGAGATCATCGCTGACCTCGCTCTCAAGGCTACCAAGACTGAACTGACCGACGGCCTTGCGCTTAAGGCTGAGAAGTCTCATACCCATGCTCAGGCTGACGTGACCGGCCTGGCCAATGCTCTGTCTGCTCGTCCCACCACTGAGGCGATGAACACCGCCATCAGCACTGCTATCAGCAACCTGATCGATGGCGCTCCCGAGACTTACGACACGCTGAAGGAGATCGCTGCGTACATCGCTTCCGATAAGACTGCGATGGAGGCTCTGAATGCTGCTATCGGCAACAAGGCCGACAAGACCGCTTTCGAGGCCGTCAAGGCGACTGTGGACGGCCTGGGTGCTCTGGCTTCTAAGAGCAAGGTTGCTGAAACCGATCTTACCGATGAGCTGAAGGAGAAGGTCAATGCGGCTGCCGAGGGCAACCACAGCCACGCCAACAAGGCTCTGCTCGATACCTATGATCAGACCAATGCCAACATCAAGGCGGCCATCGCGGCGAAGCACACCCATACCAACAAGGCTACGCTCGACAAGATCACTGAGGACAACCTCACCGCGTGGTCCGGCAAGTCCAAGATCTATTACTCTGCCACCGAGCCTACCGCTCTGGCCGAGGGTGATCTTTGGTTTCACCTTCAGTAATTGAAGGAATTCATAAAGGGTCCTCATTCGTGGGGGCCCTTTTATTTTATCAAAGGAGGTTTAAATTATGGCTGTTATTGAAAAGTCCGGCCTTATGAAATACAAGGACAAGACTGGCAATACCACGATCATGTACCCAGTCACCAATGTGGATAACGTTGACGGTCTGGAAGATTGGGACAGCGCGATGCTGTTGAAAAGTGACTGGACTCACTGGGTACAGGGAACTCTTCCGGCTAACATAAGCTGGTCCTCAGTCTGTTACGGTAACGGTAAGTTTGTGGCTGTGGCTAGTAGTAGTAATATCGCCGCTTACTCTACGGATGGCATCAACTGGACTCAGAGTACGATGCCAGTGTCGGGCAACTGGTTTTCAGTTTGTTACGGCAATGGTAAGTTTGTGGCCATGACTATCATTAGCGATATCGCCGCTTACTCTACGGATGGCATCACCTGGACTAAGTACAATATGTCTACATATGGTAACTATTGGTCAGTCTGTTATGGTAACGATAAGTTTGTGGTGGCGAGTAGCGATACCACTTATTACTCTACTGATGGTATCAACTGGACTCGGAATACGATGCCCACTACTGCAAACTGGTCCTCAGTCTGTTACGGTAACGGTAAGTTTGTGGCTGTGGCTAGT
>ERZ779705.161-NODE-161-length-70290-cov-63.781633_pt1 | contig 70290 bp, 55 predicted proteins | sample MGYA00511385_ERZ779705 | MGnify/ENA primary metagenome ERZ779705 (study PRJEB29588, sample SAMEA2145301) | human gut metagenome | biome: human gut; feature: human-associated habitat; material: faeces | place: Denmark | collected 2008/2010 ... | reverse complement strand
CTGCGGCTGGAACCGATGAAGATGAAGACATCACCGTTCCTCACTTCACTGTTCATTTTCTCATGTACCACTCCGCATAGCGAACTGATACCCTTGCGCATATCTGTCCTGCCAGGACACAGGAAGTAGCGCATCGTGTCGTTCAGGTTAAACATGACCGTTTCGAAGACTTTGGGTAAATATTTCCTTCAGCAAATCTTCAGAACCGCTCCCGAAGTGGGCACGAAGTCCATTGGGAAACAGCAGCGCAACACCATGCGGCAATTGTTCTTCTTGGGAAGACTCCGTAAATGCCTGTTTAAAACTGATAGGAGCCAACTCGTGTTTGATACTGCTCCTGTCAACGGAACATTTTCTACGCCAGTAGTGATAGGTTGAATAACTTACACCTATCTGTTGAAGGTACGACTTCAACGGCAGCTCGCTTTGTTGCACCTGCAATTCTAATTCTTCAAATTCTTGTCTGTTCATAATAATTGAGGTTTGATTGTATTCACTGCCGCAAAGCTACAACCAAACCTCAAAGTGTAAAAGGTGCATTTCTTCGAATGCTTACGATTTATCGCCTCTAATATTTGATGATAAACCAAATGGATTACGTGTACTTACTATTGAGGCAAAGGTTTTATCTGATTGGCATTTCTGAATTATATGGATAGCAGGATTGTATCGGATAAATACTGCAAACTGATCTAATGGGCGTGATACAGTGTCACGTAATAATCCTTGGACAGTCGTAATCGAACAATCCCCATGGTGGTTAGCATCCCATAATATGTAATTTACACCTCCACCAATACTTGATGTTGGGAAACAATCCTTTGCATTTATATAATCGAAAATATAACGAATTCGTTTATCAGACAACATATTCGCTCTAAATGAGTCCAACCCTTTACCTCCCGCAAACCATCTAGAAGGCATAATCATGGAGATATATGTTGGATTTATAAGTTTAGCTATTTCAACAAATAAGTTATAAACAGGTTTTGCACTTACTCCAGCACCTCCATCAATAATTTGATATGGTGGATTTCCCACTATCGCATTAAATTTCATATTGTCATTATCTATGGCTTTCCAGTAAGAACGACCTTTGGCAACTTTGGCTATAAAGTTTTCCGGCTTGTTCTTAATCTGGTTGATTAAATCTTCAAAATATCTTGTATTCACTTTTGCTTTACGGAATCCGGCAAGTGTACGTCTGGTAATACTCTTCGCCATTGGAGTCTTACAGATGACAAAGATGTTTTCAGCTATGACCTTGTCCCATACAGCCTGCTGCTCTTCTACTGTTTCTACAGCGAAAAGAGAAGCCTTTGCCCTTGCCCGGTAAATGCCGTATGCCATATAGAGCGGATAAAGTCCGGATTTGGAATTGATTTCCAGAATACGGGATTCAGGGGAAAATACTTCTGCAGTAACTTCTCCTTTGTCTATAAACCGTGGTTCAGAAATCATATTCTGATACTTCATGTCATAGAAGTTATATCCTCCAAGACAGTCACCGAGGTGCATGTTTACCACGCGCCACGGAGTAAGCACCGTTTCCTTGTCCGGATTACGGAAAGTACTGAAGATGTCCGTAATTCGTTCGATTCGTTCCTCAATACTCAGTTTGTCCGCAGCACGGGCTATCGCACGGATTCGTTTTCCGGCAGCACAGAATATTTCCGGATCATAGTATTTTTTGAAGCTGTTGAATTTCTGCTTGGTCACTCCCTTGGGCATGAACTCTTCCCATGACTGCGGATCAATGAGTGAGGCAAAATTATCAATCGTGATTTCCTGGTTCTCATCGCTCAGTTCTGCACCATAAATCAACAGAGGCATACGGATGGAGATGCTACGGAGTATGGAAATGGCCGCTTCTCTGTTCTTGGTCTTCTTTTTCAGTTCTTCCAGCCGTTTCAGTTCTTCCTCCGTAAGTTCCTTCTTGGGTTTCTTTTCCAGTTTCTCCTTTTCCTCGTATTCCTCATTGTTCAGTCCCTGACTGTTGATGTCCACCTGATTGGTTTTGGGCATAGCCTTGGTCTGGCCGATGATCTTTTTCAGGTCATCGAATTCCTGTAGTTCCAGATCATCCAGTTTCATCAGCTCATCGTTATACAGACTGTTGTCCTCAAACCCGTTACGGACTACACGTTCCACATATACCCGTTTCAATTGTTCCAACATACGGGGTACGTCAAAGCGGTTCATCTGTGAGCCTTCAATGGATATGATAGGACAGAAATTGATAAACTCACCCATAGCCTTACGGTCGCTTTGTGAAGTTTTTCCGGCTTTGGACGATATTTTGGCTGTTTCAGCAATCACTTTCAGGGTACGGTCAGGAGCAAAATCAAAAACATAGCACTGCTCCTTCATCCGTCCGTTGATGGTTGCCGGTGTCTGTACGCGGAAGATGGTCTGCATATAACTGGATGCGGCTGTATTATAGGAACCGGACAGCATGAACACGGCAGTCCATGCCTTTACACTTACTCCAGTCGTCAGCCGTCCACAAGAGAGGGTAATGGTCCGTGTAGCATCCGGATCTTTTCCGATAGCCTGTTCCACGGCTTCCAGGGCATCACGGCTCTCCTCGTCCTGATCACCGTCACCGGCTACATTGACCACCTTGAAATGCTGGAACACCGGATGTGTCTGGAGCATGGCACTCAGTGCCCGTGCTTCCTTCACGCCGGGTATCATCCAGAGGGTATGGCGGAAAATATTCCTATATTCCTCGTTGGCATATGGATAAAGGCTGTCCTCGTCCTCCTTGGTAAGAAGATTCAGAAAAGCCCGCACATCTTTTTCATGACAGAAACCGCCAGCCTCATTGACCCGGAAAAATTCCCTGAAGTTAAAGGCGACATCCTCATCTACAAACTCATGAAGCAGCCGTCCCAAATCGTAGGTATAGATATTGAGTGTAGGCAGTGAGGCATACGGATTGGGATCACCAAAATGGAGTTCGTCCCAGCTCACCTTGGCCCGCTGTTCCATCACATAGTCCCATGTATAGATTTCATCCTCCTTGAAATCATCCAGCAGGTTGAATGGAGTACCTGACAGGCGTAATACTTTGGTCTGTTCCTTGACCAGCTCTCCCATAACCGCTTTACCCAGTTCGGTCTGGGTGCCTTCGTGCGCTTCATCAACGATAATCAGGTCCCAATCGGTAGCAAAAACCTTGTTATTCTTGTCAAAGTTACCACCTACAAGTTCAGAACCGCGCAAATCCTGCATGGAGGCAAAATAGACATAATGCAATCCGTGACTTTCTGCCTGCCGTTCAAGACTGTCGTAACTTTCCCCGTTGTTCTTGGAACCGTATGCAAAATCCTTGCGGTCGTAAAATATCTTACCGAAATCCTCAAACCATCCGGCATCCACCACAGGACGATGAGTCAGAATCAGAGTACGCTGAAACTCCATGTCCTTAACAACCTGCAGGGCAGAAAGGGTCTTTCCGAAACGCATCTTTGCGTTCCAGAGCATCTGGTTGCCTTTCTTAAACTGTTTCTTGGTCTTGCTGATGGCTTCCTGCTGTTCCGGCCGGAATACAATCGGGGAATATTCACGGGTAACTTCCGCTGATGAAAGGGAGCTCCGGCCTTCCTTGACAGCCGCAATGGCACGCTTGACGGTTTCCAGATCGGTGATGAACCATTCATTGGCCTTGTTGACTGTATCGAATACTTTCTTTTTGATACCGGAGCGTTCCAAGACATTGTGTACCTCCTTGTCGTTGAACGAACGGAGTCCGCCACGGTTATAAATGGTCAGTTCCGTATATAGCAGATCGTATGCGATGCCTGCCGTCTGTGTGTACAGGTTGATACGCTTTCTTGCCGCTTCATTGAGTGCCTTGCTGTTAGGAGACAGGCCGAACACGTTTTCATCCTCACAGGTTGCCTCGCCAATCTTCAGGCATCCATGGTGCGCCGTATCATTGATACGAAACACATAGATAAGTTTTAGTTTCAGGGACGATGTGAATCTCATGCTTCTTCATTTATGAGGTCGATAAATCGGATTCGTTTCCCCTTTTTGCCTGTTGCCTTGTCCGTAGCCCGCCAGTCCTTGATAATACAGTAAATTCCGTTGTGCTTGGTCAGGTCATTTTTCAGACAGCCCTCGCACGGCTCCCGTCTTTCAATCGTACCGAACAGACTTGGTTCCATCCGCACACGTTCTCCGCAACTGTCCGGAACAACACCTTTCAGTCCGTCCATCTGCCATACATTCCAGGAGATGATATAGGCTATATGGTTGATGGATTTAATTTGCGGATCTTTACCGAACTTGTTCCGGTAATATTCGATGAAGGATAAGAGAAGAGCTTCACGGGCAAGAAGAAGACTGTCGCCCTGCCATTCATAGGCATAGATGCTTCTGTAAGCATCCTTGGCTGCCTCCAGCCATTCACGCGTTGTCGCAGTATTCTCACTGACAATACGGAGCTTACGGTCGAGCAGGCCAATACGTTTCTCCACAGGAATGAATGTTCCGGTAGTCGTATCATACCTGCTTACCAGATAAGGAGCTTCTCCACAGGTGATTTCCAACCGGTTTTCCCGTACATAGTCTTTCCATGTCCTGCCTTCAGGAAAAGCAATTCTATCAGGATTGATTTCCCATGAATGTGTACCATCTTTGGATGTCACTTCATGGTTGAATACATCCTTTCTGCCAAACCAGGCTTCATCGATAAGGTTGTTCTGGACATTACATATCCAGGACGGAGTAAATACCTCCGCCATTTCCCGGGAACGTGTGCTTTGGGTATCCCTGTGTTTCAGAACACGGGGCATGACCACATGCCCGTTCTCTCCGGTTATCAGCTCCGGAAGAATCTGTGACCCGTATTCATAACCTTTGCCGAGCGGTTCATAATCGGAAGTAGCCCAGAATATATTACACTGTTTTCCTTCCTTACTCGTTGTATGATCTTTGAGCAAGGTATTCAGTAAGTCGGGTGAAAGTTCTTTCAGCCTGTTCTCCTGTATGTCGGCTTCTCCGGTCGTTTTCTCCATCTTCTTTCTGTGCGTAAAGGGGATGAGAAAGTCCTGGTGTCTGCGTCTTTCTTAGACAGAGGGAGATTTCGGGCTATAAGGCTGATTTGCCGATGAATTATATGTAGAATTGCTAAACAACAGTTGAAATTCAATGACTTCCGGATGAAAATCCAACGGTTGAAATTGCAGGATTTTCAATAAAATGTATAACTTTGCACAAGAGTGAGTCCCTCTGTCTAAGAAATGAATGCTTTTGCTAAACGTTCTCCAATCCTACAGACTTTTCAAAATTTGTGCGTTGGCTTTGTCCACTACGGAGTTATCCAATGAGGACAGATAAATTTGTGTGGTCGCCTCGGAATCATGTCCCATTCCTTCACTGATAACTGAAATCGGAATGTTCTTGCCTTTGGCTGCGCTTGCCCATGAATGACGGGCACAGTACATGCTCAGAGGAACGGATATATCGGCCAGTCTGGCTATTTCTTTCAGGTTTCGGTTTATTCCGGACATGACATTCCTGTAATGCTTGTGCGTATCCTTAAAAGGATATTTTAATACCGGCAAAAGATAAGGACTGAGGCTGTCTTCCGGGTATTTGCCGACAATCTCCTGCATACATTTTTCCCACCTGATAACCAGCTGCTGCCCAGTCTTTCGTCTGCGATACGATAAAAACCCGTTCTGAAGATCTTTCTTTTTCAGGTGAGCCATATCTATGAACGACATGCCACGGGTATAGAAGCTGAACAGGAACATGTCCCTTGCAAATTCCAGATTAGGCTGTAAAGACAAATCCAGATTCTTCATACGCTTGATGGCGGATAAGGGAACGGCACGCTTGACGGTCTTGTCCACTCCCGTATAGACATGCCTGAAAGGATTGCGCTGTTCCATCAGTCCCTTTTCCAGAGCACGGTTATATACCGCCCGAAGGATACGCATATAGAATGAACTGGTATTCCGTACGGCACCTTTTCCATGAAGGTAGGCTTCATAAAGCTGCATCAGGTCCGAATCGATTTCGGACAGCAGAACATCCCTGTCCCCTCTGAACTGCATGAAACTTTTCAGGGTGCAGGAATAATTTTCAGCCGTGCGTATCTTGCCCATCTGTTTGAGACGGGCTATGATGCCTTGCATGAAGTTGAAAAACGACTGTCCCTCTGTATTGCTTTGAAAAGAAGCGACAATATCATCTGCCGTATATCCGGCTTTCCGGTTATCCAGTTGTCGGATAATCATGTCCAGCCGCTTCAGGTCCCATTCCATGCGTTCCTGTAAGGAAAGGAGCAGATTGCTTCGCTCCGAACTACCGACAATGATACAGCTTCCAGCTTCGTTCCATTCATCCGTAAATATCCGGTAATACGTCTTTAACTGACGGATTACACGGCTCTGGATAATCTGATAATAGATGGTACCTTCCTTTCCTTCTATGGTGGAAGGTCTGAATTTTACTTTAACACTGGCCATATCAATCGGATTCAGATTTTACCTGTAATTTAAGTTTCTCCTGCATCAGGCTGTCGGAAACAGCTTTCAGTTCGTTCTCGTAACCATCGGCCTGTTCTCTGATCCATTCGATAGCCTTTTCGTCACGATGGATGTCAAAAACCTTGTTCAACCAGAGAATATCTCCCGGAGTACATCCGCTCCAGGAGCGGATGGCACGGAACTTCAGGGCGTCGTCTGCATATTGTCGGTTGGACTGCCAAAGTCTGATATTTCCCCATAAGGACAGGCTGCATATCACACCCATTCCGACCAAAAGAGAAAATACTTTACTTGACCTGATGTCAAAATTATGCCGGTGAATATGCCTTACGCATGTCGGGATCACTTCTTCTGCCTGTCCATCAGTAGGTGTTTCGGTCTTCTGTTCCAGCTTCCCGTTTATCATCTCAATTTTGTTCTTGATTTCTTCAAACAAAACATATACATTGTCTTTTTCCATACTTTACCATCTTATTTTACGTTGTTTTTTCTTTTTCTTCTTTCTCAAATAATCGTCCGGATAACCTTCAGGTTGTTCCGGTTGCGGGTTAGGTGTGAACAGGCCTAAAGAACCGCTGTATAATTTATTGCCATGCGGTTCCTGTTGATATGCCGGTTCACTCGGAACAGCTACCTGTCTTTGAGTTTCCGAATGTGGAGGTGTCTTTAATGCGGCATCTATCTTGGAATAGCTGAACTGCCTGTCAATCTTGGAACCGCTGAAGGAATAGCCGTTCATGATGAACACGATACCCTGTACTTCATCGGATTTTCCCTTGTATTTGAACCGTACATCCACTCCCTTTTCGTTTAATCCGGCAATCAGCTCCTTCCAGTTTCCGGCTTTTCTGACTTCCGTTTTAAGCAGACTGTAAAGTTCATACTTTGTCTTGTCCGGTTCCCTTAAGCGTTCAGTCTTGACATGATCCTTGCCTTTGGCCATGTGAAGACCATATTTCAAGGTCAGTTCCTTACAGATGCGTGCACTCCGTAACCGCTCGTTTTTGTCGGATATGGTCCTGCCATCATTATCTATCCGGTTGTAGGCAATATGTATATGGGGATGCTCCTTGTCGAAATGTCTGGCTATAAAGAACTGTGTGTTCCTTATGCCCATCCGTCCCATATATTCCAAAGCTATTTCTGCCATAATCCGGCTGGTCAGCCTGCTTTCATCCTCTCTGGAAAATCCCAGTGCAATGTGTCCGACCGGTCTGGATACTTTCGGATTCATGCCGGCCTGCGCTTCGAAAGCCTTTGTTATTGTGGCAACATCCTCAATGAACAAGCCGGCATGTGCGATAATCCTGGCATTCTTTTTACTGTCAATGATATAGCCGGTAACCTCACGGAATCCGCTTCCCTTTACAATCTTCGCAATCATAGCAGGATATGGTTCAGCAGTTCTTCGATTCTTGCCACCTGTACACGGCATTCCAGCTTTGCCGTATCGAACCCTCCGGCATTTGCCTTATGAGCCAGCTGGTTCAGATTGTTCGCCATACCGCATAGCTTACGGATATAGTCGGAATGTTCCGCCGTAAGTCTTTGCCGGACATATCCCTTACGGAAACATTCCCTCAGGTATTCGCTTGCCGATATGCCTGCGCTTCTTGCCCTGCTTTTCAGTGTATAGTAATCCGGTGTCGCCAGTTTCACGGTAACACGGTATTTCAGTTTGTCGGCCGTACTCTTGGGAGGACGGCCGCCCTTGTTGTTTCTTTCTGTATTCTGTTTCTTTTCCATCTGTTGACTATTGTATAAAATGAATGTACTGATTAGACCAGCGGGATGAACCTCTCACTACGTCCAGTAGTGGGAGCAAGCGGTTTCGGTCTGCCCGAAACACAAACTTGCTCCACTAAAAACCAGATTCCCGCTATTTTGAGCATCTCTGAATATCCTCCTTATAAATCCGGGAGAAATAATACCGTTGTCTGTATCATCTTATGGAGGGGACAGACCTGTTTTTCCGTTTCTATTCATCATGTATTTTCTCATTTTGTTTGCCATGTTCCGATATATCTCGGAATGAATTGTCTGGCAAAAAAAGAATATAAGTTTTCAATAGTCAAACAGTTGGTTGGGATGTGGCAACAATGTACCCTGTTGCAGTTTGCATGCAGGGCAATCGGTGTGGAATGCGGTATTTTTCCTGTTTGATGAAACAATGAACCGGGGATTCAAACAGTTACTGATTTATTGACTTGAATATTTACTGACTTAATGTCGTATTGTCGTACTGTAGTAAATATTCATGTCTGTGAATCATTGAAGGAACAATTCTTTGCTTCCTTATCTAATCAATGGCTTGGAAAAGTGATGAAGTAAGGTTACAGGGAAATAAACCATTCCTTATCCATTGCTATGGACCTTTATTGAATCAGGTTCATAGATCTTTTATTCTGCAATTCATTATTGGATGGAGTCCCTGAATATAGGGATATTTGCAGAAAATGATATGAATGTGGCCTCATAACTAAGATAATCAGCGCCACATGCTGCCAGTTAGGCGGAAACCATTGCCTTTCAGAATATATGGCTTTTCTTTGTCGCAAACAACGAAAAAAGAATAAACATCAATCAACAAAAAAGGAAACGATATGGAATTTGTAGGAATAGAAAAACAACTGTTTGAAGAATTGGTGCGTAAGTTTGAATACTTTGAGCATCGGGTCATGGATATTTGCAACCGGGAGAACGACAGGACGCTGCACAAGTGGATGGACAATCAGGACGTATGCCAGTATCTGAACATTTCACCCCGTACCCTGCAGACACTCCGTGATAACGGTACCCTGCCTTTTTCTCAAATCAATCACAAGATATTCTACAAGCCGGAAGATGTGCAGGGTATCATCAAGAAAGTTGAGGACAGAAGAAAAGAGGCTCTTTACAGAGGACGTAACATATAACAGTTAAATAATAACCACTAAATCCATAATAACATGAGTGAACTGAGAACAGACAGCAGAGAATGGGTACACCGTATCATGGGAAGTCTTGACCGTATGCTGGTCGGGATTGAGAATCTGGCGGTCGGAAACCGTCCCGTGCTGGGCGGTGAACGCTATCTGACCGACAAGGAAGTGTCGGCGCAATTGAAACTGAGCAGACGTACGCTTCAGGATTATCGTAATGAAGGAAGAATATCTTATTACCAGTTGGGAGGTAAAATCCTTTACCGGGAGAGTGACATAGAGAAAATGCTTCAGGAGAATTATCGGGAAGCATATATGAGTGGTAAATAAAAGATAAGCATAAAGGCTGTGTGCCGGTTTTGATGAACCGATGTCACACAGCCTTTATGCTTGTATGATGAACAATTATAAATCTTCAGGCATGGGGATGACAAGGATAGAGTCACTGCACCGGATTCCGTAGAATACGTCACGAACCCGCCCCTGCTGAGGAACCAGCACACCTTTTTCCACCAAATCTTTTATATCGCGTGCTGCTGTATCCGGTGATACCTTTACACGTTTTGCCCAGTTCTTGGCCGTCAGTTTGCCGGGATAACCGTCCAAATATAAATTCAAGACCTCACGTTGTCGTTCGGACAGGACTGTTTCGGCATGGGTTTGCCAGAATATGGCCTTGTTAAGAACCTTCGACAATGTTTCGTCGGATTGCTCGACGGAACGGAGCAGGCAGTCAAGATACCAGATGATCCATTCAGTAATCTCGCAATCTCCCTTCTGTGTTTTCTCCAATATGTCGTAATACTGTTTTTTATCTTTGTTTATCTGATGTGAGATACTGAAAAAACGCATCTTTGAGTTTTCGGCCTGTGAAAGTGCCATATCAGCAATGGCCCGTCCGATTCGTCCGTTTCCGTCATCGAAAGGATGGATGCAGACAAACCACAAATGGGCTATCGCCGATTTTACATAGCCGTTATGTGAATCTGAATTGAACCAGTCCAAAAACCGATTCATTTCTTCGTCTATTCTTTCAGGAGCAGGAGCTACATAATGTACCTTTTCCCGGCCGAACATTCCAGAAATAACTTTCATATCTCCACTGCGGTATCGGGCTACATCTATTTTCGTCGGACCGCTCCATCCGGTAGGAAACAGGCAGTTGTGCCAGCCGAATAGTCTTTCATGGGTAAGCGGACTGTTGAAATTGACGGTTGCATCAAGTGCCATTTCCACTACTCCGTCTATATATCGTGAGGATTCGGTCGGATTCGGTAGTTGTACTCCGAGTTTGCGGGCTACAGATGAACGTACCTGTTCATTGTTCAATTCCACTCCTTCAATTTCTGATGATGCAATGATGTCATGAGAGATGGATTCAACTACGGCAGACATCCTGTCGTTAAAACCGATTACACTAAGGCGTCCCATCAGATAACCGACAGCTTTGTTTACCTTGTTCAGCTTCTCACCGACAAGTTCCTTGTTCCACGAAAAAGAAGGCCATTCTTTATGTTCATGTATATACATAGGTATCACTGTTTTCTGCAAATATACGGTTTTGCGGATAATTAACCGCAAATTTTGCGGCTTATTATCCGCATGAAATAGTGAAATCAATATTTATCAGCATTTTAGATATGACTTATGGTTACCATTCACCATGCAGATAACCATTGACTTTTCAGTTTGGAACAGTCTGCTGATTATATACTCACGTAATTGTTGGGCCGGATAAGTATTAACTTGAAAGGCAAGCGCAAATATCATTTCCAGGTTATAGACTACCTGATACCCCTCTTTTAACGGAATACGTTGTTCGGCGGTGAATGGTTGCAATATCCCCAGTTTATATATTCTTCTTTTCGCTGCTCGTAAAGTCGGTGCAACCACATTGAACAAACCGACAAGTTCGGCTTCGTCCATACGAATCTTATCATGATGGACAGCAGGAATAACAATCCTGCCGTCCTCCATTATATGGATAATTTCTCTTTTCATAAACTACTGGCAATTTGAAAGCACATCCCTTACATTATTCATATCTTTCAGAATGGAACTGTCGAGTACCCTTGCATAGTGCTGTGTCATCTTGATATTGGAGTGACCGAGCATTTTGGCTACATTCTCAATGCTTACCCCATTGGCCAAACAGACAGATGTGGCGTACGAGTGGCGGGCGGTGTGTGTAGTCAGGTTCTTCTTTATCAGGCATAGGTCGGCAATCTCTTTCAGGTAGCTGTTCATCTTCTGATTGCAGGGAACAGGCAGCAATACTCCTTTCTTTTTGCAGGCAGGATAATCTGCATATTTTCTCAGGATTTCCAAAGGAATATCCAGCAGCGGAATATTGCACATGTTCTTTGTTTTTTGACGTGGCTTCCTGATCCACAGGTTTCCGTTGTTGTCTTTTACGATATGCCCTGGGGAAAGTTGTTGCACATCGATGAAAGCTAATCCGGTAAAGGCGGCGAAAATAAAAACATCACGGACTACGGTGATTCGCTCCAGAGAAAATTCCTTGTGGTAGATGCTCAGCAGTTCATCCATAGTAAGAAACTCACGGATTACTTCTTTTTCGTGGAACTTGATACCGATAAACGGGTCTTTGGCTATCCATTCATTGGCCAGTGCCAGATTGGTAATTTTCTTCAGACATTTCATATAACGGATAACGGTATTCTGCTGACATTCCTTTTCCGTCTTCAGATAAAATTCAAAGGCACGTACCAGTTCACCGTTGACTTCCGTCAGCGGCAGATCATCCTTTCCGTATTTCTGTCTGATAAGTTCGGCAAGATAGCGCTTGCAGCTTTCATAACGGCGAACGGTAATCAGGGCGTAGTCTTTCCCGACCAGGGCACGGCATTGGTCATTGTGCTCCTGCATGGTACCGATGAGGGTGCGTACCGCTTCCGGTTCTTTATCCTGTCCGAAAAATATTTCCTGTAACAGACGTGCCGTTATAGGCTGGTTCTGTTCTTCCAACTCACAAAAAATCTGATGTAACTTGATTCTCGCATTTTCGATATAGGCATTCAGATCGCATGATTTGCGGCTTTTGCCTCTGGCGGATTCCTTAGCCTGACTCCAGAGAGACGGGTCAATGCTTTTGCGGATGTTGTTTTCAACTCGCGTACCATTTACAGTGATACGCATACAAACGGATGCTTCTCCGTTTTTCAGCAGCTTGGTCTTCTTCAAGAAGAAAAGCACATTGAATGAACTTCTTTTCATTTTTCCTACAGTTTTTAGTTTGGACAAAAGTAGGAAACCGACCACGTTTTCTTGATACGCAAAATATTGCAAATCAGTGAGAAAAACTCTAATTCGGTGGAGATTTTTGCTCCACCTTTTATCTCCACCTTTTGCTCCACCTCGAACGGTAATATTTTGCCGTTTTTTGCGTGCTTGGGGAAAACAAAAACTCCCGATTTCGTTTGGAAATCAGGAGTTTACTACTATTTGCTTTTCTTCAAAGTGGTGCCACCAGGAATCGAACCGGGGACACAAGGATTTTCAGTCCTTTGCTCTACCAACTGAGCTATGGCACCAATCTTTCTCGTTTGCGGTTGCAAAGGTAAGCAAAGTTTTGAAGTTTACAAATATTTTTCCATTATAAAATGAATCAAAATATTTTTATCCATTTTTTCACTTATTTATTTGGCTGGTTCCTAAAATATACATATCTTTGCAACCGCAAATAAGAAAAAATTGCATTCGGAATGTAGCGCAGTTGGTAGCGCACTACGTTCGGGACGTAGGGGTCGGGCGTTCGAGTCGCCTCATTCCGACATAAAGCGACAAGCAGTGAAAATTGCTTGTCGCTTTTGTTTTATCTTCTTTGTAATTTGCTGATATTCTACGGAATATCTTAAATACTTCATTCTCGTTATCTGTTCGATAATCATCAACTTCATTATCAAACAAGACGCCACCCGGAAACACTAATTTTTGTAACCCTTGGCGTAACTCAAAGGGATCAACGTAATAATCTGAGGAGTAAACCGTATAAAATCGTATCTTTGCAAACAACGAATCATCAGCAGCTATGGAAACAAACGGTTATCGCCTCCTTCTTCCTGAAGGAGCATTGGATTACTTTCTCATCTCAGATGTAAAGGAAAGCAGTACGGAAATAGTGATTTACCTGGAAGAGAAGAACGAAGTTCCCGGTGAATACTCAAACATGAGAGTGGAAAGCAAGGGATTTTATGATCCGGTAGTGATTCAGGATTTCCCGGTCCGTGGCAAGAAACTTTTTCTGAACATCCGCCGTCGCTGATGGATTGTGAAGGAGGATGGACACTATGTAAGCCGCAACTGGAAACTGGTCGCAGAAGGCTGCCGTATGACGCATGAATTTGCGTCTTTTTTAAAAGAACTATATTGATACTCTTCCGGTAAGCTGTAAGCTCCTAGGGTTTCTCTTCGGCGTGGACGGTGAGCTTCTTGAGCGTCAGTACCGCAACCATCTGAGCGGTTACATGAACTGGAATCAGCTATCCCATGCGGAAGAATGGATACTTTTCGAGAAGAACATCGGTCCGTATGTGGGCATTGATGAGGTCAACCTTTCACAAGGTGAGCTCTATACCATTCTGATAAACAAGGAGAGAAAAGGACGTTCAGGAAGTGTCATTGCAATCATAAAGGGCACCGATGTCCGGACTGTCACTTCCGTCCTGCTGAAGCTTTCCAGACGCAGACGCTTCCAGGTCAGGGAGATAACCCTCGACATGGCCCCGAACATGGAGCAGACGGCACGTATCTGCTTCCCTGCCGCACGCCGTGTGACGGACCGTTTCCACGTGCAGAAGCTGGCTTATGAGGCAGTCCAGGAAATGAGAGTGAAGGCTCGCTGGGAAGCCCTGGATGAGGAGTCCATACAGATGGCACATGCCAGGGCATGCGGGAAAATCTATCATGCTCCCCTATTCGAGAACGGGGATTCAAGGAAGCAGCTGCTGGCAAGAAGCATCTATCTTCTCTATAAGAAAGAGTCCTTATGGACCGAGTCACAGCGTGCGCGTGCCGAAATCCTCTTCAGAGAATATCCCGATATAAAGAAAGCATACTATCTTTCAATGAGACTCGGACTGATATATCACCAGTGCAAGCATAAGGATACCGCATTGACAAGGCTTGCCAGATGGTATGACGAGGTGGACAGATCGGGATTTCTTGCCTTTGGAAGAGTGGCAAGATCCATACAGACACATTATCTGGAAATCATCAACTTCTTTGAGAAGCGTTCCACAAACGCTGCATCTGAATCCTTCAATGCAAAAATAAAGAGCTTCCGTTCGCAGTTCAGGGGAGTAAAGGACAAGGCCTTCTTTTTGTTCAGACTGGCTAAAATTTATGCTTAATCAACGAATCCCTCAGATTTTTACGTTGAGCCATTTTTTTGCATACGTGGGGAAAATGTGGGGAAAAATCAGATAAATAAAAAGGCTAAGCGATTGATATTTAATCACTTAGCCTTTTAATCTGTACCCAGACCCGGGGTCGAACCGGGATGGATGTTACTCCACTGGTGTTTGAGACCAGCGCGTCTACCGATTCCGCCATCTGGGCAACTATCATCAGGAATATGTTTTTCCTTAATTGCGGTGCAAAGATATGAACATCTTTCTAATCTTCCAAATATTTCCCTCGTTTTTTCTCTCCACACTCAACATTTTGATATTTTTATACCCTCCAAGTATATCTTTCACGAACGTTGACATACTGTTTTAAGATTTCTATGCAAAGCATAACGCGTACAGACATATGAGCAGATAGAACCCATAAGAAAGATTATTCCTGTAGAAACCATTATATTACCAAGACCTACCAATGGTGAAACAATTCCTCCAAAAGCAAATCCTAAAGCTCCCAATAATGCCGATGCCATTCCTGCATTATTGTGTTCGCAATCCATGGCCAATGTATTGGAAGCTGTAAAAGTAAGTCCAAGCATTGACAAAAGACCAATCAACAATAATTCATATATCCAAAAATTGCAATCTAAAACTAACGCTACTAAAAGCAATGCAGAAACGACGACCATTCCAGTGCTACCATAATGCAAAGCCTGTTCCAGCCGACGAAACTTGATAGCCGAAGCTGCTGATATAACAATGAATATGGCATTGATACCAAAACATATACTAAACATCAACGGAGAAAATCCGTAATGTTGTTGCATAATAAACGGTGCCGAAGCTATGTTAGCAAACAATACTCCTTGTGCAAAACCAAACTGTAACGTATAGCACACATAACTAGAATTGCGAAGAACATCGATGAAGCTACGAAAAACAGACCTCCAACTTTTCTCTTTTCTATCCTCAACCGGAAGCGACTCTTCAAAGTGTATACTACCCAAAAGCAATATTATCCCTAATACAAAAAGGCACCAGAAAATACCAGTCCAACCCACACTTCCAGCTAGAAATCCTCCTCCCATAGGTGCTGCTACAGGGGCTACCCCATTAATGGCACCAATCAAGACAAGCATCTTTGCCAACTCACGTCCAGAGTATTTGTCAGCTGCAACTGAACGTGAAATAACAATACCTCCTGCTCCGGCTATACCTTGTATCAAGCGCCAACCAACAAACTGCATTATAGTATAAGAATATATACATCCAATAGTAGCAACAGCAAACAAAATCATTGATATAATAAGTGGCAACCGACGACCATATTTATCGCTTAATGGTCCGAAAAGCAACTGTCCAGCAGCAAGTCCAATCATACTTGCCGTAAGACCTAACTGTACCATCGAAGAAGTTGTATGGAAATATTCCGACATAGCTGGTAAAGTAGGCAGATACATATCCGTAACAAATGGTCCAAATGCTGTAAGCATACCTAAAAACACTAGTATAAATACTTTTGAATTCTTTTTACCTTTCATTTTACTCTATTTTTTACCGCTGCAAAAATAAAGAACTTTTCAACATACATATCAGCGTTTTACAGCACAAAACCTATCAATTTAGGAACAAAGGCAGATTTTTCACCAACAAATTACTACATTTGCCTACATAAACAGAACACTATCATGATATCTTCTTTTCCTTCTGATACATCGATTATGCGATATGAAGAAACCGATCTATCTTCACTCACAAAACGCCCCTTTCGGTTTGAGTGTGGCATACAACTGCTTTGCATAAGCGGCAGAAGTATTATTTCTACAGGAGTAGAACAATATGATTTCTGTAAAACATCGGAACTGATTTTTCTAGCAGGAAGTCTTATCGAAGTCATCAAACCTTCTCCTGACTTTAAGGTAAGAATGTTGCTATTTCCTAAAAATATTTTTCTAAAAGCAGCCTTACCTATTGACACTTCTTACTTTAACTACATGAGTGAAGCGCCTTACTTTAACCATGCAGCAAACGATACAAGTTTAGCAAGCTGGAAACGAGTAAATCAATGGATGGATATGGCAGAACTTCTTTTCAGTCACCCTGCCAAATATTTTCGGGAACAACTAGAACAAAATTTTCTACAAAGTTTGTTTATGTGGATATTCAATACGATTCCACAACAATATCTCTCCATACATAACAAGTATAGTAGAAAACAAATATTGTATCACCGTTTTATGGTCTTATTACGAGAGCATAGTACTCAGGAACATCAAATAAACTATTACGCTAACCAACTTTGTATTACACCGCGTTACCTGAACGAAGTCGTTATTCAATACTCTAATGGACGTACACCCAAACAGCTTATAGACGAACAGCTCACAGCCGAGTTAAAAGTACAATTAAGTAATCCTAGTCTGTCTATAATGGAAATAGCTCAACTATTCAATTTTCAAGAGCCAGCCAATATGAGCCGCTTTTTCAAAAAGAACACAGGTATGTCACCCAAAGAATTTCGGAGTCGGAACAAGCTTTAAATATTTTATCCACGTTTTCTATTTATAATAGTATAGGGTAAATGAATCATAACATAACATATGCGATACAACAGATTTTTTTCACCCTCTCGAACTGGCATCGCATATCTTGCGCAGAGATATGCACAGACAGCTCCAGCCAGGAACAGCACTCCTGCCGTGTACATCATATCGCCTAAACCTACTAAAGGAGGGACTAATCCACCAAATAGAAAACCAATAGCTCCTAACAGAGCAGAAGCAATACCAGCATATCTGCGTTCGCAATCCATTGCCAGAGCATTTGATGCAGTATAACTCATACCCACCATAGCAAGTAAACAGAAAATCAATATTTCATATATCCAGAAGTTACAATTCAGTGAAAGACAAACAAGCAGACAAGCAGAAACAACCAACATACCATTACTACCGATATGCAAAGCATGTTCCATAGTAGGAAGCTTAACTGATATAGTAGAAGAAATAACCATAGCGATAGCGTTGATTCCAAAACACAAGCTGAACATCATAGGAGATAATCCATAGTGCTGCTGCATAATAAAAGGAGCTGAAGCAATATTTACAAAAAGTACTCCCATCGTAAAGCCATATTGCAAAATATAAAATAAATATCGACGGTTACTCAATACTGTACCAAAGTTTCGGCATATACCTTTCCAATTCACTTCCGGACGGTGATGTGCAGGTAACGATTCTTGCATACGAAAACTACAGCACAGCAATACGCCTCCCAACAAAAATAAAAACCAAAAGATGCCATGCCATCCTGCACCCTCTGCCAATACTCCTCCTGCTATCGGAGCAGCTACCGTAGCAATACCATTAATAGCTCCGATTATAGCTAACATAGTAGCCAATTCACGTGCTGAATATTTATCAGTAGCTATCGAACGAGAAAGAACCACGCCACCAGCTCCAGCTACTCCCTGTACAAAACGCAATACCACAAACTGCATGATATTTTGCGAAAAAATACATCCGACTGTAGAAAACAGAAACAAGAATAAAGCAATAATCAATGGACGTTGACGACCATATTTATCACTTAACGGACCAAAAATCAATTGACCAATAGCTAGTCCTACCATACTGGAAGTAAGTCCCAGCTGAACCATAGAGGAAGTTGTATGAAAATAATCGGACATAGCAGGCAATGTAGGCAAATACATATCCATAACAAAAGGACCAAATGCACTTAACATGCCTAAAAATATCAGTATAAATAGCTTTGAATCTTGTTTCTTCGTCGTTATCATCTTTTTTACCTTCATTTTTTCGACTGCAAAATTACGCCATTCTCACAGAACGATTTATTTCTTTAAAAGTACAAAACATTTCATTTTAGGAACATATGTATATTTCATCAGAGAATATAAGTATATTTGCGGTATAAAACAGAAGTCATTCATGCCATATTCATTACCGTCAGACACACGATATATTTTATACGAAGAAACTGATCTGGCCCAGCTCAAACAAAAGCCATGTCACTTTAAATGTGGTATCTATTTAATATGTACACACGGACAAGCGCTTATTTCGACTGGTGTACAACAATATATATTCGAAGAACAGACTGAGTTAATCTTTCTGACTGGCAGCCTGATACAAGTGGTACAATCATCGTACGACTTTAAAGCACGTATTCTGATGTTTCCACAAGAGGTTTTTCTAAAAGCAGTACTACCAATTGATACTCCCTATTATAATTATACACATGAACATCCCTGTTATCATCATACAGAGGACGAACGAAGCCAAAAGACATGGAAAGAAATAAATTTATGGATGGACATGGCACAAATGCAATTCATGGACAATACACCTCAATTCCGCCAACAGCAGGAATATAACTTTCTACAAAGTCTATTGATGTGGTTATTCAATACTATTCAGGAAAAACTGGCTGTGAAAAAACAATACAGTCGCAAACAGATTCTCTATTATCAGTTTCTGCAACTTGTAAGAGAATATAGTACACGAGAGCATCAGGTAGCTTTTTATGCCGACAAGCTATGTATCACATCACGATATTTGAATGAGATTATTGCTTTATATGTAAACGGAAGAACTCCCAAACAGTTGATCGATGAGCAATTAACAGCCGAAATCAAAGTGTTATTGGATGACCCGCATTTATCGGTTACCGAAATAGCACAGCATTTCAACTTCCCCGATCAGTCATACTTAAGTCGCTTTTTCAAGAAAAATACAGGAATGTCACCCAAAGAATTTAGAAGTCAAGCAAGATAACAATATACACACAATAAAAGGGAACATACCTTTAAAGCTGTAAACGATATGTTCCCTTTCTTTCACTATTTTACAGGAATAGAGAAATTCGTATATAAGCCAAAACTGTGTGCTGGAACCTCCAAATGTGTAGCCGTAATGATTTCTGACATTCCTTCTTTACAGAAGTTATACCATTCTCCCGTTACAGGGAATACATACTGCATATCAACAGGTCGGTCAGTAAAGTTACCTACGACAACAAGTTGTTTACCATCAACAGTTTCCAAACGGATATAGCGTCCGTCATTCCAATCATTATCAGAAACCCTCCATTCCTTAAAGGCATTTTGGCCAAAGACATCAGGATATGCCTTACGCAATGCTAACAACCGACTATAAGTGGTATATAATTCATTTCTTTCTGGTATATCTTTATAAGACCATAAAACAGGCTTAGGATCTGTCTTGTGATCTTCACCAGAAATAACTTCTCCTTGCTGGTTAGCATCTCTCGAAATATCATATCCCAATTCTCCGAATTGCCAGATCATTTTAGGTCCTGATACCATAAAGAAGAAAGCAGCATTTGCCTCCAGTTGTTGCATCTGTACAGACAAATCGGTTTGTAATAATCCATTTCCCCATTGGGTTTGTTTATAAGCACACCGCTCTTCGTCATGACTTTCCATGTAACCAACCCATCCACCTTCTTTCATAGTCGTATTAAAGGTAGTAAGTCCAGTAAAACCACTTCCTTCACTCCATCCCATTGCAGACTGACAATAAGCATTATTCATATTACGCCATAACTTCATTCCTATTTGTGACAATTCGCTTTCCTCCTCAATACCTGCCAAATGTTCGCAAATCATAATAGCGTCTGGATTGACTTCTTTAATAGCCAGATAATAATCCTTTAAAATGGCTACACGACTAGCATCATAATTTCCGGAAGTACCTTCATTACTTGTCTTATTTGTAAATCCCTTTGTTAAATCGAAACGGAATCCATCTATTTTATATTCATCCAAAAGAAATTTAAGATTGCGCTTTACAAAACGACGTGTTAACTCTGACTCGTGATTAAAATCATTGAAAACACTAAATGGATGTGGTGCTGCTTCGTTAAACCATGGATTATTGGCCGCAGGACATCCTTTGGAATTGTTCCAATATAGTCTTGCATATGGCATATTTCCCGTGGCATGATTGTAAACGACATCAAACAAAACAGCTATTCCCCTAGAATGACATTCATCAATGAAACGTTTATACATTTCTTTTGTACCATAAGCCTTATCCAATGCAAAGAAAAAACAAGGATTATACCCCCAGCTATTGTTCCCATCAAACTCTTGTACAGGCATCAACTCAACGGCATTAATACCTAAGGCCTGTAAGTAATCTAACTTTTGTATAGCTCCATTCAAATCACCACTTTCTGTAAAGTCACGTAACAGCATTTCATAAATCATCAGATTATCAGCATCTTTTATCTTAAAATCTGTATTTATCCAGCTATATTCTTCTCGCTGTAGCTTAAAAACAGACACGATGCCTATGCCTTTATCAGGATATTGCCTTTCTGTAACCGGATAAGTAGATGCTGCAATATATTTATCGTTATCCGGATCCAGTATCTTTTCAGAATAAGGATCTGCCAATCGCATGACATCACCTGTTAAAGTCCCTACATAATACTGAAAACGATACTCCTTTGCAGGATCTAAATCAGAAATTGTAATCCACCAGCATCCTGTTGCTTCATCACGATACATCTGGGATGTTTCATCATTAGCCAATGTCCACTCATTAAAATCTCCTACAACATACGCATAGTCTTTATGACTTCCATCAGTTGCTTTATCATACAAAACTAATGTCACGGTACAATTATCTATATCCAAATTAATTCCTTCCTGCACCCCTGAAGGAAGTGATTTCTCCTGAACCTTACCAGGAACGAATCCATGATATTTCATATCCGTAACATTCACAAACTGATCTTTGTCAATACCTTTTTTACTACCATCTGCACTACGAATGATAATTCCCAATTGTTCAACAGGAGTTGTACCGGAAGCAAACCATTCCCGAATAGACGGAGAAAGAGTAATGGTCCATACATTAGCCTCAGTTTGACTTTTAGTAAACTTACACTTTTCAATATTTTCATTCCAATCTGCAGGCACATACAGCCACACTCCCTCACTTACTATTCCTGTATGCAAGTATACATCACCAGCATATCCATATAAAGCAGAAGTCGGTGACGCCTTAAATGTAATCGTGAGAGGCTGGTCAGCATCGGGAGTTTCCGGTAAATAAGTAAAGCCTTCTTTCAAATTATCTGTTACACCACCAGGCAAAGTATTCGAATCTGTATCACTACATGAAGTAATAAACCCCAGTGCTAACAATATATAAGTCAATATATAGTTTTTCATAGATAGAAGAAAAAAAGAGTGCGTACAATCTGGCAAAGCCCTATCGACGCACTCCTAATATTAATTTAATTATTTAGCTATCAATTCATAAGTATAATCCGGAGTCGAAAGATCTACTACCACTTGATAATCACCAGCCGTCACACTAATGTTATTTCCTTTTGGAGCCAATTTGCCTTCACTATCTCCTGCACCAAAATCTCCATTAGGAACATCCCACTGATCGTTTGCACGGAACTTAATCGTACCATCTGTCAATGTCATATCTACTTTCAACTTTAGATCAGCTGGATCATAAACTAAATCGGTATCTTCATTCCAGCCACCAGGAGTAGCATCTCCAATAACACCAAAGTTTACAAGCTGAACTGTATATGTAAGCTCTTTGATATTAAAAGTAAGATAATAATACCCTTCTTCTGCAGTCAGGTTACCAGCATCCTCAGCTGTCGACAATGTTCCTTCAGTCGAACCTGCTCCATAATTAGGGCCACTCCAATTTTGCTGTGAAGTACATTTGTATTCACCGTTCAAATAAGCATATCCGGCATAATTACCCATAGCGTCTATTGGATAAAGTTTTCCTATAACAGCTGCATCTGGAGTCCAATTTTGGTGAGCACCAACCACATACAACTGTTCAGGCCCATCAATCGGAGCCTCAGGTTCCGGTTCATATGGAATAATTCGCCAGTTTTCATTATCTTCACAACTTACAAGCCCCAAAGCAAGCAATAAGGTCAATGCTATATATTTGAAATATGTTTTCATATGTTTCTTTATTCTATAAGGTTTTCTTTATTTTGAATATCCCGGATTTTGTGTCAAATTCTGATTGACAGCCAAAGTGTTAGCATGAATCGGGAACACTTGTAAATAAGCTTCTGTCTTAGGACGATCAGTTATAGCATCATTAAACTTACCAAAACGAACCAAATCCTGACGTCTCCATCCTTCCCATGCCAGTTCCAACATACGTTCTTTCAACAAATTACTTAAAGTAGCATCTGCATGAGGTGCCCCAACACGATTTCTGACTTCATCTAAATCAGCCTGTCCGCTTTGACCATTACGAATCAAAGCCTCAGCACGCATCAATACAACATCTGCATAACGGAACAATACCCAGTCGTTATGAGGACACTGTCCATCTTCGGTTGCAGTCGGATCATCTGCGTACTTATACATTCGTGCTCCAGCCATCTTCATGCTAGTATCACTCTTATCGAATTGAAGCTTGATTGCCATTGGTAAATATTCCAAAGGTTTTCCAGTTTCACTGTTAATAACTTCTTGCCCGTTTACAACAACCCGGCCTGTATAATAAGTTAATTCCAAACGAGGATCAGGAGTTGCAGTTCCGTACCCAAATGCTTTCATTGCTTCAATAGTAGCAGCAGATCCGTTCCAACCTCCATTACCAAATCCTAATGCTTTACCAACATCATAATGACGTGAACGTACCAGATACATATTACGAGCTTTATACAAGGTTGGATCCATTGGAATAACAAAAATATTTTCCTTAGATCCTTCATTATTAACTACGAAGTTAGAAAGGAATCCATTTGTTCCCTGATTTAAAGAATATCCACACTCCTTGATTTTATCACAATAAGCAACGGTAGCTTCCCAGCAATTTTTTTCTGTGCCATCCACTGTAAATTTAATATTCTTTCCATCAGGACGAGATTGGTCTGTCCAGTCGTTATCAGTATAAACTTCAGCATTTAAAGCCAACTTAGCCATAAGGAAGTAAGCAGCAGCCTTAGTCATACGCCCATAATACTCTCCCTGATCAGCACTTTTTTCGTCAGCTAACAATGGAATAGATTCTTCCAGCTCTTTCTTTACAAAATTGAAAACCTCACTGCGTTCTGACTGTTTGACATCCTTCATCTGAGTTAATGAAGATTCAACAATTGGTACACGTGCAAACATATCCAATAAATAATAATAATACATAGCACGAATTCCCCGGACTTCAGCCTTATAAATATCAAAATATTCATTGCTTGGATCCAACTCTTTCAACTCAGTCAATTTATCTATAGATTGATTGCACTGTACAATCACTCCATACAGATAGTCCCAAGTAGATATGATAAGTCCATTATTTACACCCCAGTTATGAGTGAACAGATCTCTCCACAATCCACCATCGTCCCAGTCACCACCTCTTGTCGGGAGGATAGCATCATCGGCACAAAATGTATTCAAGTCATAAAGTCCTCTGTCTGTTCCAGCCAAACCACTTCCTCCTGCATCTGCGCCAATCTTTGTATAAAGGTTAGCAACTGTATTTAAATAAATCATTTCCGGATTTTTATAGGCTTCACTTTCCGGCATCTGATCAACAGGATTTTCTTCCAAGAAAGAAGAACATCCACTAAAACTCATTGCAGCAGCAATAAAAAAGCTATATAATAATTTTCTTTTCATAGTAACGTTCATTTAAAAGTTAAGACTAAGTCCCAGTGAGTAAGTACGTGTAAGCGGATAGAAGCGCTTATCATCAACACCTAAATCACTTCCAACAGTAGAGCTATTAATCATTGGTGACAATCCTGAATAATTAGTAATAGTAGCCAAATTATTTACAGAGAATGTCAATCTTAACGAATTAATGTTCTTTAAATTCTTAGTATTCAGATTCCATCCTAATGTTACATAATCAATATGTACATAATCTCCTCTTTCCAACCAATAGTCAGTTACAGTCTGGTCATGAATATTCTTTTCAGGAGCGCCTTTCATTACGTTGTAAGTAGGGAATAAGCTCATATTCATGTATGACAAAGAGGTTCCATTATAAATTTTATGCCCAAACGCACCACTGAACTGAGTCTGGATATCAAACTGTTTGTAACGGAAACTAATATTACCACCCAAATAGAACTTCGGCATAGCTTGTCCTGCTACATAGCGGTCCTTTCCATCAGAAAGATCTATACCTTCTTGACCATCAATGTCAAGAATATGATAAGTATACTCACCATTACCATTCATATCAATGAGTCCATCACATTTAGGTAAATAGAATACGCCCAAGGGTTGTCCTACCATCTGATAAATAACCTGATTATTTCCTCCGATAAATCCAGCGCCATTCATTCCTCCCAAATTCATGTATTCCTTAGCACTCAATGATTGTCCCATATAAGAGCCACTCAAAGACAGCAGTTTATTCTTTTGCCATGAGAAGTTTGCAGAAATAGTCAACTCCATATCTTTAGTTTTTACAGGAACACCTGTCACTGCAACTTCAATACCGGTATTTTCCATTTCTCCCAAATTAGCCAACAAAGTATTGAATGCAAAAGGAGGAACAGGTACGGCATAATTATATAACAAATCGCTAGTCTTTGAATAATAATAATCTAATGTTCCAGTCAAACGATCCTCGAAAAATCCTGCATCAATACCAATATCAAACATGCGTTTTACTTCCCACTTCAAGTCAGGGTTATCATTACGATTGATTCCGTATGTAACAACAGGCTTACCATTTACTGTAGTTACACCTGTCGGGCTCATCAACTTCAATGAGTTATATGCACTAATGGCATCCTGATTACCAGTAAGACCATAACCAGTCCTTATTTTTAAATTGGAAACAACATCTACATCTTTCAAGAAACTTTCTTCCTTCAAAACCCAAGCCAATGATGCAGAAGGGAAAAATCCCCATTTATTATTTGCTCCTAATTTAGAAGAACCATCGGCACGCATATTTACAGTTGCAATATATTTATCAGCAAAACTATAATTGAAACGTCCCATAAATGAAGCTATTGAATAACCATTAGAGTATGAGCTGACATCTCCATATTTAACTTCTCCACCTGCGCCTAAATTATTATACTCGAAGAAGTTAGTACCAAACTGCTTTGATTTAGCACCAAAACCAGTATATTTATAATCTTGTAACTCAGCAAGTCCTAAAATATCAATATAATGCTTTCCAAATGCTTTCTTATAATTTGCAGTAAAGTTGCCTAACAACACACCACTCTTGTTATCAGACTTTTCAGCAATACCACTCTGTCCTTGTCCTGCTTTAATATTGTTTGGAGTATATTTTGAATTTTCTTTTACATTATAAGTATATGAACCAAAAGCACTCAATTTTAATCCGTCAATTACAGTCCATGTTATACGCGCATTTGTATTAATGTAGCTATTTGATTCTATATCCTTTATTGTCAAACGTCCCAAAGGATTCTGTGTTTCATTTGCATTAGGATCTTCCGGCCATGATCCATCTTCATTCGCAAAATCAGGGAAAGTAGGATTAAATGCAGCTGCAGAATAGAATGTCTTCTGATAATCATTCAAGTAACGTTTATCGACTTTAGAACCAAACATTCCAAATTCAATTTTTACCTTATCATTAAACATTGTTTGCGAAGCATCCAGTTTAGCTGTATAGTTACGCATATAATTATCCTTAATGATACCCTTTTGATCAATAACACCAATAGAAGCACGATAATTAGACGACTCTGTACCACCTCCAAAAGAAAGACGATGATTCTGAGTATAACCTGTCTGCTGCATTGCTTCAATAAAATTAGTATCATATCCCATATCTAAAGCATTGGCATATCCTCTATCAGCCACAACCTGACGATATGTATTGGCATCCAGCATTTCCAAGTTCTTATAAACGGTTTCCACACCAAAGCTGCCATCATAATTTAAAGTCTTAACACCATTTTTACCTTTAATTGTAGTAACTACAATTACTCCACTAGCACCTCTTGAACCATACTGAGCTGTTTCTGAAGCATCTTTCAAAACTGTAAAACTTTCAATATCAGCAGGAGAGATAGCATTCAACATACTCAAATCGCCAAAAACTCCATCAATGATAACCAATGGATCATTACCACCAGACAAAGAAGTTGTACCACGTACACGAATAGAAGCTGATGCAGTCGGGTCACCACCAGATTTCTGAATATTTACACCAGCCACTTTACCCTTTATGGCCTGCAATGGATTCGTTACAACGCCAGCATTCATATCTTCACGTCCGACACGCTGGATTGCACCAGAAACAGTACGCTGGCTTCCCGTAGCATAACCAATAACAATAACGTCATCCAAGACTTCGGTATCTTCATGAAGAACGACCTTCATATTAGCAGCAGCAGGAAGCTCCTGGTTTTTATAACCGATAAAAGAGAAAACTAAGATATCACCTTTTTTAGCCTCCAAAGTAAAATTACCATCAAAATCAGTAATTGAACCATTGGTTGTACCCTTCACCAAAATATTAGCTCCGATAATAGCCTCTCCGTTTTTGTCTACAACACTCCCTTTAACCGCCAAGTTTTGGGCTAATACTTGGAAGGAAATAAGCATACCTACTATCGTCAATAGTAGACACTTTCCTGTGTGTTTAATAAATAGATTCTTGTTCATATTATTAATTTTAAAGTTAAGAAAATTCTCTTGGCTACAATCTATAAACGTACAGATTGAACTATATATTAAATACCTACTGGAAACAATTATCTTTTTATCTTAAAGATTGTATAATATATCAGAGAAGGAAAATAACCTCTCTGATATATTACAATAAAACAATGCCTGATATCACTTGATCTCTTTAATAGAGATAGCGTAACCACCTCCAATTCCAGCTTTCAGAGTCATTTTGCTCTTGCTGGTAACCTTTTTCTTTGTAATGGTATATGCTTGAGGATTCTTGTCCCAACTTGCATCTTTAGCATCTGCATAAATAATTGCTTCATACTTCTTATCCGGATCAAGGAAGTCGAATGATAATTTTGACACATGACCGTTATAGCCAGCTGTACAGCCCACATACCAATCATTAGTATTCTTAGCACGACGAGCAATTGTTATATATTCTCCCGGCTCAGCTTCCAGATATTTTGTCTCATCCCAATCAACAGCTACATCTTTAATAAATTGGAAAGCATCCATAAAACGTTCATAATTTTCAGGAACATCAGCAGCCATTTGCAATGGACTGTACATAGTTACATAAAGAGCCAGCTGACGTGCCAGAGTTGTACGTGCATGCGACTTATTATTCGGATTCATCTTACTGCAATCAGGTTCAAAAATTCCCGGAGTATAATCCATCGGACCACCAATAAGACGAGTAAACGGCAAAATTGTTGTATGATTTACATTGTTTCCACCAAAGGATTCATATTCAGTTCCGCGAGCTGATTCATTGCCAATCAGATTAGGATAAGTACGGCAAAGTCCTGTAGGACGTACTGCTTCGTGAGCATTAACCATAATTTTATAATCAGCAGCTTTCTTTACAGCATACAAATAGTGATCAACCATCCACTGACCGTAGTGATGTTCTCCTCTCGGAATAATGTCACCTACATAACCACTCTTTACAGAATGATAACCATTATCTACCATAAATTGATAAGCTTTATCCATATGGCGTTCATAATTGCGGACAGAAGACGAAGTCTCATGATGCATCATCATTTCAATACCTTTACTTGCCGCATAACGATGAATTTCTTCTACATCAAAATCTGGATAAGGAGTCACGAAATCGAACACATAATCTTTGCTCTTACCAAACCAGTCTTCCCATCCTTGATTCCATCCTTCCACCAGTACAGCATCAAAACCATGTTTAGCAGCAAAATCAATATAACGTTTTACATTTGCCGTATTAGCAGAATGCTTTCCATTTGGCTTAGTCTGTGAGTAATCAGTTTGTCCCAGTTTTACACTTGGCAATTCATCTGTATATGCCCATGTACCTTTATTGGTAATCATATCCCACCATACGCCAATATATTTCACAGGATGAATCCAAGAAGTATCTTCTATCTTACATGGTTCATTCAGGTTCAAGGTAATTCGCGAAGCCAGAATGTTACGGGCATCATCGCTTACGATAATCGTACGCCAAGGCGAATTACATGGAGTCTGCATATATCCTTTATCTCCCTTTGCATCAGGAGTCAGCCATGATTCAAAAATCATATTCTTATCGTCCAAGTTCAAACTCATACAAGAATAATCTTTCAATGCAGCTTCATGCAAGTTTATATAAAGCCCATCATCAGTCTTCATCATCAGTGCTGTTTGAACACCTGTTTGTGAGAACACATACTGTGAAGAATTTTCTGTTACAGCGGAACTCATCTTTCCACGTATTTCAGATAAGCGTGAAGTTGTGTAATCGTATTCTTGTGTATCATAATCTCCCGGAATCCAGAATGCTGTATGATCTCCCGTCATAGCAAACTGAGTATGCTCTTCTTTGATAACAAAATAATTCAGATTTTTTTGCTGAGGGAACTCGTAGCGGAAACCTAAACCATCATTGAACAAACGAAAACGGATAATGATATAACGATCATTTTCAGGCTGGTCAAGTGTGACTTCCAGTTCGTTGTAATGATTACGGATTTCACTTTCTTCTCCCCACACCGGACGCCAAACTTCATCGAAAGTAGAAGTACGTGTATCTTTAATCTTAAATCCAGTCATCAGATTCATTTTTTCATCTACGCGTTCCTTATCTTTGCGTTCTGTCCATTCAAATCCGATTCTCTTTTCTGGATCTTCTCTCTTCAGTTCAAGGCCAAGAGTACTAGGCTTTATCACAGCTTTATCTTTAAAGAAAAGCTCATATACAGGAGCCCCGTTACTGTTTAAACTAAAGTTCATTTTTAGATTACCATCTGGTGAAGTCAGATTTTGTGCACTCAATGCAAACGCACAGTAGCACATAGCTACAAAGGCAAAGGTTCTTTTTAGATTCATAGTTTTATAAGGTATTATGATTAATAATTTTTTAGGTCATAAGCAAAATTAAATGCGTTATCAGTTTGTTATTTCTTTCATATGAAAAATACAAATCTACAAAACATTTAATTAATTATATTTCAGACAATTGACTCATAAGACAGGAGCAATAAATATAAATCCATTAGAAACAGAAAATCAAAATTTCACGTTCTTTCAGAGATAATTTATCTGTCAAAGTCACATGCTTTCCACTCAAGAAATCTATGCTTTCCGGCTGTGGCAATATCTCCTGGTAAGGTTTTAAATTCAATTCCTGCGGACTATCCGTACCATTCATTATTACAACAACAGACTTACCATTATACACTCGTTGATAAACATAGGTACCCTGACTGATAGAATAATGTTTTAATGTACCATGAGAAAGTACTTTATTTCCCTTACGCCAATTCAATAATTTACGAGTAAAATCGAATGCTTCATTCTGCAATGCTGTACGTCCATCTGGTACGAAGCAATTTATTTTATCTTCTTGCCAGCCCCCAGGAAAGTCCTTTCTTAATTCTCCATCTCCATTTCCCTTGTCACCAGTCATCAAAATCTCTGTACCATAATATATCTGCGGTATTCCGCGTGTAGTAAGCAAAAATGTTATGGCCTGTTTATACCGCATCAAGTTAGCAGCCTTCTCATCAGTTGTAGCAAAACGAGAAGTATCATGATTATCGAAGAATACCAGCAGATTCATCGGATCAGCATATACGATATCCTGTGTCAGATAGTCGTACAATTTATACAGTCCTCCTCCCCACTCTCCAGTTTCTTCATCAAAAGCTTGGTTCATCAAACTTTGTAAAGGGAAATCCATTACTGTCGGTAAATTGGAATTTCGTGGAGCTGCCAGTTTGCTGTCTTTCTGCCAATAAGAAACTAAGACATTACTATTTAACCATGTTTCACCTACGATATTAAAATAAGGATACTCTTCAAGTACTTCCTTACACCATTCACTCATAAAATCAAAATCGGCATACGGATGAGTATCCTGACGAATCCCATTAATGCCAGTGTACTCAATCCACCAGATACTATTTTGAATAAGATAACGTGCTACATGACGATTACGCTGATTCCAGTCAGGCATAACTGAAGTAAACCATCCATCAGTAGCAATCTTACGTTCATACTCACTGGCATGTACATCCATTACGCTAGCTGTTTTAAATGAAGTCTGCACATATTCCGAATGAAAATTAAACCATTCTTTAGAGGGTTTATCTTTAAACAGGTAATTTTCACTACCACAATGGTTGAAAATCATGTCCATCACAACCTTCAACCCTTTCTGATGTGCCTTTTCAACCAATGTCTTAAATTCCTCATTACTTCCTAAACGACGATCCAGCTGATAATAATCTGTAATGGCATAACCATGATACGATCCCTCTTTCATATCGTTCTCCTGAGTTGGATTCAGCCAAATAGCTGTTACCCCCAAATCTGCAATATAATCCAGATGATCAGCAATGCCTTGTAAATCACCTCCATGCCGAGCAAAAGAGTCATTACGGTCTACTCTATTTTCGAGCATTCCTTCAACAATATCATTATCTGGATTCCCATTAGCAAAGCGATCAGGCATAATCAAATAAAGGACATCTTCAGAAGTAAAGCCTTTTACATCTTCTCCTTTACGTACACGTGGCTTCAGCTCATAAGGTATCGTAAGTTTCTTTTTACCATCTTTTAATGCAATATTAAAGGTTTGCGCTTCAGCTTCAGACAAATCAATATACAATAGTAAATAATTCGGATTATCTTGTTTAACGACCTCTTTTAATATAACCCCTTTACCAGATAAAGACACTTCAGAAGAAGAGATATGGTTGCCATATAATAGAATCTGCAACTCAGGATTCTTCATATCAGCCCACCAGTAGCTCGGAGCGATCTTATCTACTTTTATAGTCGCAGCAGCACGGCAAATACCGCAAAAACTAAAGATAACCATAAATAAAAGCCATGTATGTTTCATGATATTTAAGATTAATATGATTTGAAATGTTTTTCGATGCAAAAGTATACCTTTGACAATATTTTTATTATATTTGGAAAATAAACATAAACGCCTTGTGAACATAAAATACAGAAAACAAAGAACTTAACCTAATACAACCATATCAATTATATAAATAGTTTTAGCACTAAATTTTGTATTATGATACACTTTTAAACATAGCTATAGCACCAAATGAAACAAAATATCCGTATTTTCATAGCAAGATATAAATTCATCTGGCTATTAACCAGTATGATTTTATTAACCCTGTCTGCTCAAGCACAACAAGTTAATCATGAAAAAGTTTTGCAGCAACTCGATGAAGTCATTACTAAGAAAGCTTCTTTTCGCACTGAACGAGAAACAACAATATCTCAACTTAAACAGCAACTACATTACGCAACAACAGAAGAAGACAAGTATAAACTATGTAATGAATTACTCGGACTATATTTACATTATCAAGCAGACTCAGCTCTGTATTATATAAACAAAAAATCGGAATATGCACTATTATTAAATAAACCGGAGTTACATGACGAAATCATTATCAATCGTGCAGAAGTCATGGGAGTCATGGGTATGTACAATGAAGCATTAACAGAGTTACAGCAAATATCTCCCAGTAAATTAGACAAGAAAAACTTAATATACTATTACTTTACAGCACGTACATGCTACGGATGGTTAGCCGACTACACTATAGGACATGATGCTAAACAAAAATATTTATATCTGACAGATTTATATCGTGATTCGATAATGAATAGTATCGATTCCGGAGTAGATCGCAATATTGTTTTAGCAGAGAGATTCATTCTTTCTGCACAACCGGATAAAGCCCTTCCCATGCTTAATCAAATGCTTACTACGTCCCTTGATTTAAGGCAAAAGGCATATATATATTATACATTATCAATGGCATATGAGGTAAAAAACGAACCTGACATGCAAATCTATTATCTGGCGCAAACTGCAATCATTGATTTAAGCACATCCGTCAGAGAATATGCCTCGCTACAAAAACTGGCACGACTCATTTATCGTCATGGCGATTTAAAAAGAGCATATAGCTACTTAAGTTGTTCTATGGAAGATGCCGTAGCCTGCAACGCTCGTCTGCGTTTTGCCGAAGTTACAGAATTTTATCCAATTATCGACCATGCATATTCTCAAAAAGAAGCTCAAGAAAAAAGAATGGTTGTCATACTCTTAGTATGCATGGGAATATTAGCCGTTCTATTAATTATCCTAGCATCATACTTGTATTATGGTCTGAAAAAATTATCTATCACACGAAAACATTTATACCTTTCCAACAAAGAACTGCAAGCAGCCAACGAAAGTTTGGCCCAAACCGGAAAGATTAAAGAAGTATACATAGCACGGTATCTGGATCGTTGTGTCAGTTATCTTGAAAAGCTTGAGCAATATCGCCGTTCGTTGGAAAAACTTGCAATGGCTTCACGTATTGATGATCTATTCAAAGCTATACGTTCTGAACAGTTCCTTCGTGACGAACGGAAGAATTTCTATAATGAATTCGATAAATCATTTTTAGAGTTGTTCCCTAATTTTATAGAGGACTTCAATAAATTACTAACAGATGAAGGGAAAATATACCCTAAACCGGGTGAAATACTAAACACAGAACTCCGTATTTTCGCTTTAATACGTTTGGGAGTAACCGATGCCAATCGTATCGCCCATTTTTTGGGTTATTCACTAGCGACTGTTTACAACTATCGCAGCAAAATACGCAATAGAGCGAAAGGTGACAAAGATCATTTCGAACAAGAAGTAATGAATCTATAGCAAATCGATCACCAGCCGTGTTTTAATGGAAAATATATAAATCAAATAGCCCCTCATAAAATTCATTTTTGAGAGGCTATCTGATTTTTGCACATATTAAAAACTTAATCCCGCAACAAAATAAAGCCCTTCCGTAGAAGGATTCCATATTGCTTTAGCAAAAAGAGGCAATGACCAACTTTCCGAAATCTTTATTTCTTTCGAAGCCTCTATACCTACTTCACAAACAGCAAAACCATTTATCATATCTTTCGAATAACTGGAATTTTCTCCTCCTGTATAGAAATCATTTTCCCAAGGAGTTGCTCCAGCCTCTACAGTCCAGTCTAGTCCTCCCAAAACAAAAGGAACAGAAACTGAAAAATAGGAAGCATAAGCTTTACTTCCATCTGCTTTATAACCGATATTTCCAGCAAAGTTCGTAAACCAGTCCACCGATAAGAAGCCAAAGTCATATCCAAGCTGCGCTTCAAATGTATGACTCGTATTATGTGCCCCATAGTGGAAGTACCCTGGTCCACCATTAGTCCAATAATCAGTTACAGAGCAACTGAATCCTTTCACTTCATAACCTAAGGTCAGATCAAACTCTTTTATATCATCTTTATCAAATCCAACAGTTCCCCATCCTGTAAGAGAAAAACCTTTGTAAGCCAACGACACTTCTGGCTGAATGCTGACATTTCCCAAATCCTGACCACGCCAAATATAGCCACTTACTAAATCCATACCAACACTTGCATCGAACTTGTCTTGAGCTTTCATTCCAATCGGATAACAAATAAGTACGCCCCAAAGTAATAACATTGCATTTCGGACTGTTTTCATCATCATAATCTACACTTATTAATAACCATTAATTAAAAAACGGCTGCAAAGTTAGAAAATAAAACTTCCTCAAACACCATTTAATTTATTATCATTCTTATTTTTGCAAATACATAAATAAGAGAATCATGATATCTCAAGAAAATCTCATAGAAAAAGAAACGATTATCTTCAAAGACTTATCAGATATATTAGGCCCCAATGTGCACGAACAATCATTTGTATTCAAAGGATTCATTTTCGGTATTTGCACGAAAGGATATATTAAGCTTAAGATAAACTATAATACCCATCATATCTGTCAAAATGGAATATTTATTATTATTCCCCAACACATCATTCATATCAAAGAATGTTCGTCCGACTTCGAAATGAAAGTGATGCACATATTACCCGACTTTCTATGTGCGCTACCTATTACCCCCGATTTTAACCTGTTAAAACAAACAGCCTCAACACCTTGCCTACAACTTCAAGAAAAAGACTCAGAAGAAATAATAACCCTATATAATATCATAGATCACCATGCAAAAAATAGCGATATAAAAAAGACATTAACTCTCAGCCTTATTCTTATTATAACCTCTTTATTCAATAAAAATAATCACAATATACTCCAACCTGCTTCTAGACAAGAAGAACTTACGCATCGTTTCTTCGACCTGTTATTACAACATTATACAAAAGAAAGAAATGTCATTTTTTATGCCAATAAACTATGCATTACTCCCAAATATCTTTCGATGACCATAAAATCCGTAACAGGCTATTCTATACAAAAGTGGATAAATGAAGTTATCATCATAGAAGCTAAACGATATATAAAAACTACAACATATACTATCCAGCAAATATCAGAAGAACTAAATTTTCATACCTCTTCTTCGTTTGTTCGCTTTTTTAAACAACATACCGGATATACACCTTTAGAATATAGAAAAAGATAAAAAAGCGGAACGCATTCTTCTACTCATATAAAATAAATAGCTGCAAAAACGTTCCGCCCGCCGAATCAATTATTTAAGTCTGTCTTCGCAGTACAGCAATGAACAATATCCATAAATTCCTTACCCGTAATCGTTTCCTTTTCAATCAAGAAAGAAGCTGCTTCATGCATAACTTTCATGTTTTCGGAAATAATGCTTTTTGCCTTATCATGAGCATTTTTTATCAGAGAAAGAACCTCACGGTCAATATCTGCAGCTGTATCACTCGAACAAGCAAGTGACGTATCATTGCCCAAATAGGCATTATTAACTGTTTCCAGTCCCATCATATCATATTTATCACTCATACCAAACCGAGTAACCATAGCACGTGCCAGCTTAGTAGCTTGTTCAATATCATTCGATGCACCTGTAGTTACTGTGTTACAAACTATTTCTTCGGCTGCACGACCACCTGTAAGTGTCACTATCCGATTAAACAGATCTTCTTTACTTTGCAAAACCTGTTCTCCATTATCGACCTGCATTGTATAACCTAAAGCTCCTGAAGTACGTGGAATAATCGTAATCTTATGTACCGGAGCAGAATGAGTTTGCATGGCAGCTACCAAAGCATGCCCTATTTCATGGTAAGCTATCACTTTTTTCTCATCTGCCGATATTACTTTTCCTTTCCTCTGTGCTCCAGCAATCACAGTTTCCACACTTTCCTCCAGATCAGAGGTAGTAACTCGTGTCCGTCCCATTCGTACAGCACGCAAAGCTGCCTCATTGACTATATTAGCAAGTTCAGCTCCCGAAGAGCCCGATGTAGCTCTTGCCACAATATCTAAATTAATTGAATCATGCTTTACCTTCTTCAAATGCACGTTAAGAATAGCCTTTCTACCCTCTAAATCAGGTAAATCCATCTGAATACGACGATCAAAACGCCCTGGTCGAAGCAATGCTTTGTCTAAGCTTTCTGGTCGATTAGTTGCAGCTAAGATGACAACTCCTTTACGCCCGTCAAAACCATCCATCTCAGTTAAAAGCTGATTTAAAGTCTGTTCCCGTTCATCATTTCCACTAAAAGTACCTTCTCTCTTCTTCCCTATAGCATCAATCTCATCGATAAAAATTATACAAGGTGCTTTTTCACCAGCCTGCTTAAACAAATCTCTCACTTTAGCTGCTCCCATACCAACAAACATCTGTACGAACTCCGAACCAGATATTGCAAAAAACGGGACCTTAGCTTCACCTGCAACGGCACGAGTTATCAATGTCTTGCCTGTACCAGGAGGGCCTACAAGCAAAGCACCTTTAGGCAAAGAAGCTCCAATCTCAGTATATTTTTTAGGATTGTGTAAAAAGTCAACAATTTCTTTCAAAGTTTCTTTCGCCTCCTCCTGTCCAGCTACATCAGCAAACGTTGTTTTTATATCAGCATCCGCATAAATCTTAGCTCCACTATTGCCGAAAGACATAAAATTACCACCAGTTCCCATACGAGATTGAATAGTTTTACTAGTCTGCCGCCAGATAATATAAAAAATCAGTCCAGGTAAAATCCACATCAATAAAAAATTCAATATAGGGGAGTTTTCTTCAGGAACAATCTGATTGAATGCTATTTTCCCATTCTCATTAGGGCTATCTGCATCCAATAGCCTTTCTACTAACTGAGGATCATTTGTCTCACCTGTCTGAAAAGTATTCGTTTCACCATTCTTATCTACTGCTGTAAAGAATATCTGACTACTCTTTATCATAACGTCCTTTACTCTCCCACTATCTACTTTTTCTATAAAAGATCCATAATCAGTAGAAATAATCTTTTGTTTGCTCAACTTTGGGAAAATCAGTCCGTTAAGTAATAACACAATCAAAATTACCCACAAAAATCCGACATAAGGATTTCCACGCTTTGTTTGTTGATTTTGTACATCTTGTTTCATATTAATTCGGCTTTTTATTACGATGCAAATATCGCGATATCACATCTGTCAGCCGTTATCCAAAAAGTACAAAAAATGTGCAGAACTTCTTATTTCGACAAGTTTTCCTTTATCCGATTCTTATAGATACTCTTTATTAAATTACAAGCTACCGATAAATCAATGCTCCCCGTATTTATCATCAGATTATAATGATGAGGTTCTCCCCATTTCTCACCTGTATAATACTCATAATGAGCTATTCGATTATGATTGATCCGTTTAATTTCAGACTCAGCTTTTTCCTCTGAAACACCATATTCCTGCACACACCGTACACACGCACTCTTCAAATCAGAATAACAGAAAACTTTAATCAAATTCGAATAATCCCGCAATACAAAATCAGCACATCTGCCCACAATGATGCACGGCCCTTTCTCTGCTAGCTCTTGTATAATTTTGCTTTCTGCTACAAATAATACATCATCCGATGAAAGACTTCTCTCCAAAGACTGTTCACTGTTCTTTCCTAAAATACACTTCAGCCAAAAAGAAGGTATGGATTGTTCATTTTTCTTAATGTACTGTTCATTTATACCACTTTTCTCAGCAACTAAGTGAATAAACTCCTTATCATATAACTTAATACCAAGTTCTTTCGATAACATTTCACCCAATAAATGTCCTCCACTTCCATACTCTCTCGCAATAGTAATGATGACATGCTGTATATTTCTCAATGCAATAGCATCTTTATCCTTCACATCATTTATCCACTTATCAAAACATCGATAATAAGGACTTATGAAGTGTACTATAGGGCCAACTAACAATGCAGCAGCTACAGTACCTTCACGGACACCATAAATACCCGACATAAAGCAAATAGAAAACAAACAAGCAATACAAACCAGTGTAATATCAAAGCATAACTTTACATAGCCGAATTCACCATGAAACCGCTGGGAGATAACACGAACAAAATATTCTCCTGCCATCATTGCAACATTTGCCTTTACTTCAAGCGTAATTCCAGCCGCCAATATTACACATCCTACAAGCAAATAAATAATCTGATCTATATACTTCACAGGTTCTAGCCAATAAAGCATATTCATAGACAAATCAATAAACGTACCAAAACATAAAGAAATCGGAATCTGTAACAAAAACATCCGTAAATCATCCTTTAATTCTTTTCGTGTCATAAAAGGGAGTTCGAAAAGTACAAATAAAAGATTCAGAACTATCGTCCATTGCCCAATGGTAAGCGGAGTAAACATACTTAAAACATAAGTAACACTCGTAATAGGTGATGTTCCTAATAATGCTTTTGTTATAAAAGCAATTCCCATAGCATTCACAAACAAAGAAACGGCAAACAAAATATAACGCCGTGACATGTACTTATTCATAGATTCTTCTTTTTCCAATATTTCGATGCAAAGTTCATGCTATTTTTTTCATTTCCATTCATAAAAAAATAACGGTTATTGGTTAAAAACGAAACAAAATCTATTTTTGCAGAAAGAAAATCACCAATTAACTTGCCTTCTTTATAATTATGGAAGATATTCTTTATCATAGTATCATAAAGTACTCTTTCGAAAAAGACGAATACATTATTCTAGAAAAAGGATTTTTCATCCTTTTAATTATGAATGGGACAGCTTCTCTAGATAATGCCGTCCAACAATACAAGATCAAAAAAAATGATTTAATAATACTGACTCCCAGTATGACGCATAAACTTCACGAAAAGAGCCATGATTTTACTATCACTTGTATCTATATACATCCAGATTACTTCGATACTCTTTCCGACGGACAAGTTATGTATCATCAACTTTCAAGATTTACCAATCAATACAATATTCCCATTCTTTCTCTAAACACAAGTACACTCAGTTACTTACAAGAAACAATGCATTTAATTTCTGAGAGTTTAGAACAGTTCCGTTTCTATAAGAGTGGTATAATCAGTCATTTGTGCAATTTTTTATTACTACAAATAACAGATATACTATGCCAGAATAATCAGGAAGTATCAATTTGCATCAAGCGCACCGACGAGATATTTCGTAATTTCAAAAAACTTTCAAGTCATAATTACAGAAAGCACCATGACATACTATTTTATGCAAACAATTTAAACATCTCAACAACCTATCTATCCAGAATCGTAAAGAACATTACAGGACATACAGTTCACTTTCATATATCAGAACTTCTCTGCACAGAAGCTAAAAGACTATTAGATACTACTGATATGGGGATAAAGGAAATAGCAGATGAACTAGGCTTTTCTGATCAGTCTGTCTTTGGAAAGTTTTTCGTAAAAGCAACAGGAGTTTCTCCACTCAAATATCGTAAAAGATAACTTGTAACAAGTAACTCTAACCTGTAAAAAATAGCTTTATTACCTCTTTAAAATTATCTTCTTATTTTTCAATAAAATAAAATGGTATGTGAAAAAGAGAATAAAAGAATTCTATTTACACATACCATTTTTTACAATCTACATCAAACTACTTATTTATACGATTGTCTATAGATATTCAAAACTTCATCATCAGTCAACGGACGTGGATCTAATGTAAATAATCCGCCCATTGTATCACGAGCATTCTGAACCATCTTCGGAAGGTCTTCTTCTTTCAGCCCCCACTCGCTCAATTTTATATTGTCCACATGACATTCCTTTTTCATACGAGCCAATGCATCAATAAAGTCACTTGGACGATTACTCTTCTGCTGCGTCATTACATCTGCCATTTTCATGTAACGCTTCATACAATCATTACGGAAAGTTTCGAAATATGCTTCACTAAGCGCTATCAGTCCAGCACCATGAGGCAACTGCGGATAATATGCACTCATTGCGTGCTCCATAGAATGTTCAGAAGTACAACTGGAAGTTGCTTCTACCAATCCGGCAAGCGTACTAGCCCAAGCAACTTTTGCACGTGCCTTTAAATTCTTACCGTCGTTTACAGCTACTGGAAGATATTTATAAAGCAAACGTATAGCCTCTAAAGCATAAAGATCGCTAATTGGAGTAGCACAATTTGCAATAAAACCTTCAGCAGCATGGAAGAAAGCATCAAAACCTTGATAAGCTGTTAAATGCGGAGGTATCGAAATCATCAATTCCGGATCAATGATAGAAAGAGCTGGGAAAGTAAGACTGCATCCAAAACCGATCTTTTCTTGTTTTTCTTCATTTGTAATTACAGCCCACGGATCAGCCTCCGTACCCGTTCCGGCAGTAGTAGGGATAGCAACAATTGGAAGAGCTTTTGTTACCGGACGTCCTTTACCACTTCCACCTGTTACATAATTCCAGAAATCTCCATCATTACATGCCATCACAGCAATAGCCTTAGCAGAATCGATGGTACTTCCTCCACCTAATCCTATAATAAAATCACATCCTTGTTCCCGACAAATCGCCGCAGCTTCCATTACATGCGATTTAATAGGATTGGGAAGTATTTTATCATAAACAATAGATGCTACATCATTTTCTGTCAAGAAGCCGATTACCTTATCTAAATATCCGTATTTTCTCATTGAAGTTCCACCGGAAATAATAATCATCGCCTTTTTTCCGGGAAGTGTTTCGGTTGCCAACTTCTTTATCTCACCACATCCAAACAAGATTCTTGTTGGGATATGCAAACTGAAAACAGGATTTGCGTTCATAATATTCAGGTTTTTAAAGTTTGTATATGTTCAAATATACGAATAAAACTGTATGATATAATACGTAGAATGTTAAATTATATAACAAACATATATTTACACACTAGCATTTACAACAAAAAAGTGCGGAACTCACTGTGAATCCCGCACTTTGTATCTACCATTTATCTATCAAATATCTATTCTTATAAAATCACTAATATATTAAATCACCTGTAAAATCTTCACTAACATCTCTTCCTGCAAGCCCATTAGCCACACCCATATAAGCAGGTTTACGCTCATAGTCTGCATTCCACAAATTTGGAGCATCATCAGGAATCCAATAAACATGTTCATCAGGATGATCACTTAGTGTCCATATTGTAATACCACCTTGTTGCGCTTCTGGTATAATCTCTTTATATGTATCTATTACATATTCATATATTTCCTGCTGTGCTTTCAGGTTTTCATCAGTCGGGCTCGCAGTATTAACTTTAACATCCAGTTCTGTAATACGAATCAACTTACCTGTTTCTGCCAATTTTTGGAACATTGATACAATATTATCTTTATTGATTGTTATATCAATATGCATCTGAGTACCAATACCATCCACTGTGGCTCCATTTTGATCAATATAGTTTACATATTCTATCAACTTATCACATTTATCGAGATTATACTCCAAATTATAATCATTGACATATAACTTAGCAGAAGGGTCTGCTTCACGTGCATACTTAAATGCAAGTACTGCATAATCTTTTCCAATATAATGTCCCCAATAGAAATCATCCCCATCCATTTCACTTTCATCAGGCATAACCTCTACTCCTCTCAATTTACCACCATCATCAATAGGTTCATTCAATACATCCCATGAATGTACACGATCTTTGTAGTGAGTAACCATATCAGTTATCCATTCATGCATTGCTTGAGTAAGAATTTGCTTTTTCTCCTCGTCTGTTTTCTCGATAACAGCTCCTGATTCATCAAAAGAATCCAGAGAAACTACAATATCATCAATCAAATAAGTAGCAGCTTTCAGTCCTAAATCAATATTAACACCATTAATATCAGAATCAGAAGTTACTTCCCATTGAATACGATTCCAATTCGTGTTCACAGCCTGATCTCCCTGATAATTAATTGTGCTATTACCATTGGCGGTAGACATCCTGACAGACCCTGTACCTCCAGTAGTCTTTATATAATAAGAAATGTAAAAAGTTTTGCCAGCAGGTATCGTTTCTGATAAATCAGCATGTATCTGAGTTTTCCATTGTCCTCCTTCATTGTCATTTGCATTTACAACCTGAAGACATCCTTTTCCTCTATTACCTTCTTCCGAATTCCAGGTATTACACCCATCAGCTCCGTTATATTTAGACCAGCTACTAATATCAGCATCAAAGTTTCCATTAAGCAATAAATTATCGCGTCCTTCATCTGGATTCCCTGTTTCAACATATTCTGGAGCAATCAAACTATTCAAATATGAAGCAGCCTGTTGGGTATGCCATATAAGATTATGACCATATAAAGCAATATCCTGCGGCAACATTTGTATAAATTCATCAACAGGTTCAAAATTACGTGAGCCATCAGCCTTGACAATAGATCCCATTTTCATTGCATTACCCAATGTAACTGAGTTAAAGTTTGCATCAACAATAACTTTATAAGCTTCATCATCTACATAGAAATCCATTCCCATACCTAAGCCAATAACGAAATCTGGGCGAGGAATATATGCCTTCAGCACATCATACCGTTCTAGTTTTTCCTCATCACTTAAAGGCAACTCAGAAACACCAACTTCACTTCCCTCATGAGGATTGTACCATTCCATTTTAGTATCATAGCAACTTCCTAATAAACAACCAGAAAGTACTATAAACGGTAGTATATTTCTTGATTTCATAAATTTTTCTTTAATATAATTATAACTCTTATTTAATTACTCAGCAGGAGTTGTTTCAGAATCATCCTCAGGAAAATCACTGTATGCAGGAGTTTGAATTGGAACAATGCGCCAGTTATCAATATAAATTTCCAAATTACTGATAGCCTGAGAAGCAAATTCTGTTTCATCATTTGCATTACCAGTAACATTACTCAACTTAACATCAGAATTCTCAAAATAGAACCCAAAATTACAATAAGAGGCAGCAGCATGTGTAGCCTGCACATCAGCAAAAGTAGTCCACGCATCACTAGAAGCTTTCGATTTATAAAACTCGCTGAATGGAATTGTTACAGTCTGCCAACCGGTAGTAACAAATGGTACCTCTTCTCCATCTACTATCCATGGTACATAATTATAACAATCTCTTTCCCATTCTCCTCCATTGAATCCATTCTGACAACAAATCTTTAAGAAACCAGAACCAGACCATTCATTAGGAACATAGATTTCAAATTGTACTCCACACTCAGAAACAGGAGTTTCAGCAGAAATTCCCAATGTACTCCAATCTGGGTCAACGCCATTCCCAGCAGTCCACACTTCAGCAATACGATTTTTTCCTGCACTGATTGGTAGCTGTTTTGCTAATGGAATACGACAGTAATTTCCTTGAGAAGTATTGCCTTCTCCAATAACAGCAGATTCCAAATCTTCTGCAGTAATCATAGAAGATGATGACCCCCAGCTTCCTTGTGAACCTGCATCATCGAAATTGAGTAACAATCCTTGTTTATAATTAAAATAATTGGCAGAATAAGCACCACCATTAGCTCCTTCTACAAACAAAGATCCGCCTTCATCAGAAACTCCAGTTGGCATATTCAACTGACAATACTCTCCCTCTTCATCAGATATAATACCATCTGTTACCACTACACCTCCAGGGAAAGTAACCTTTGTTACTTCCTCCAATCCAACGCCATAAATAATAATTGGTTCTCCAGGATTAGGCATACAGTTAGAAATACCAGTAATAGTAGGAGCTGCAGCTCGAATTGTAAAATTATAAATATAGCTACCACTATCCTTTACTAATTGAATCGTATTACGTACACTAGGACCAGCTTCAGTTGTCGGTACATTTTTATTAACACTTACAATAAAAGAATTATCTGAAACTAAGACCGGATTAAAATAACAACTATAACCATTAATATAAACTTTCTTCAATCCAGTAAATCCATGACCTTCAATACGAAGAAGCTGTCCTAGGCGAGCAAATTCAACTTGTCTGTCGGGCACATCTGAGTCCGCATTTTCCAAATAAACAGCAGTAATCTGCATACTTGCATTTAAAGCATCATCATCATCTTTGCAAGAATTTAAAACCATTCCTAAAACAAAAGATATAAGCAGTAGCCCCAGTGCATTTATTCGCAATTTATAATAAAGTTTTTTCATAGGAATATTCTTTAATCATTAAATAAATCTGTAATTCTTTCTTCTGTAAACTGATAAGCAACAGGATCTTGACGCAACATAGGATTCTGTACTGTCTCAGATTCAGGATAAGGCAGTGTAAAGATAGAAGCATCCACCTCACCGATACTACGAGTAGTCACATCACGATCTGAATCAATTTCCAGCGTCTGTGTATCTTGATTCCAAGTAACAGGAATCACCTGATTGCGTTCCTGATCTTTGATGTAGTTTATAACTTCTTGCTGTTTATAAAATGCACGACGAACCAAATCGTACCAATATTGTCCCTCCATACACAATTCCATACGACGTTCATGACGAATATCTTCATAAGCAATAGAAGACTTCGGATCAAGTCCGGCACGCGTACGAACAGCATTGAAATACTCTAAAGCTTTTGCATCGGAAGTCGATTCATTATTACCTAAAACAGCCTCAGCATATATCAGATAAACTTCAGCCAGACGCATCATATAAGTATTTATCGGACAATTCATTCTTGAAATATTTGCATTATCCTTAGTAGAACCGCAAACATATTTCTTTACATTCAATGCATCCGTTGTTTTTTCATGTGTATACCCTCCATTAGACTTTTGAATTTCATCATAATGATCTCCATAAGCCATCCAGGTAGCTTTACGTCTAGTATCTCCTGCTTCATATTCCCATACCACATCAGGTTGTGCACGAGTCCAATATCCCCACGCTGCATCATCATTAGTAATTTCCGATCCACAAGCGAAATATGCTTGAAGTGTATTTGTCACTCCATATGTGCCATTAGGAATCCATTGCAAAGCAAATATTGATTCTGTATTATTGCTATTCTCAATCTTGAATAAATCCTCATAGTTATCCATCAATTCATAATGGCTCTTTTCTATAACCATTTCAGCAGCTTTTCTGGCAAGTTCCAAATATTCAGTATTACGAATTCCACTATTAGGATTATCACTATATCCGGCATAAGTCAAATATACACGTGACAATAGAGCAAAAGCACTGTATCTATCTACACGCCCTGCCGCAGCAGATGTTTCCGGCAACCATTTTGCAGCAAATTCCAAATCACGAATAGCAAACATAAAAACATCGGATGTAGGATTTGTAGGCACAATCGGATTAGCAACCAATTCATCAGAATTTTCACTAATTATGACATTTCCCCAAAGCATTGCTAAATAATAATAAGCAACTCCTCTCATAAAACGTGCCTCTCCTATATACTGATTCTTTATTTCATCTGAACCTGTTCCTCCTTTAATACCTTGAATAACTTTATTAGCCTGCTGAATAACGTTATAAAAACTTCCCCATGCAGAAACCAACGGTCCGGTCAGACCAGTTTCATTTAAATCTGTAAAAGGATAAACATAGTCAGAATAAGGAGCATACAAATTGAAACCTCTTCCATCTCCTAAGCTGTAATAGAATTTATCATTAAAATCAAACCAAACTTTATTATATAAAGCAGTCGTAGCTACATTAAAATCATCCTCACTCTGGTAAAAATTTTCTCCGGTAATACTAGAGTTATTTTCTGTATCCAGAAAATCTCCACACCCAGTAAAGCTCAGAGAAGCAACCAAAGCTAATGCATAAAAATATTTATTTGTTTTCATAATCAATTTGAATTAAGCTGTTCTTTTGTTAGAAAGTAACGTTCAAACCAAAGGTATAAATTCTAGGAGAAGGGTAACGATAATTGTCAAAACCGGTCAAAAGAGCGTCTTGATTATCTGAACCAATTTCTGGATCATACCCTTTATACTTGGTAAAAGTATAGACATTCTGCAAATTGCAATACAAACGTAAGTTTTGCAATTTCATTTTAGAAATCCATTTACGAGGGAATGTATATCCCAACGATATAGATTGAATACGTAAATACGAACCGTCTTCCACAAATCTGTCACTAAAGCGATAATTAGAAGCATTAGATGCTGAAGAATTGGCCATACGAGGCATATAAGGATCTCCACCTACGATTCTAATATTACGATAATCATCTGGGCCATTAGGATCAATTAACTCCAGTTTCGCATAATCCAAAGCTGATTTAAGAAGATTCGTATTTTCACGAGGATTCTCCAAAGCAGTTCTCATCCAGTTGACAACATCATTACCATAAGAACCACTCAAATAAACATTCAAATCAAAACCTTTATAAGAAAATGAATTACCTATACCATAGGTAAATTTAGGATTAGGATTTCCAATATAAGTACGGTCTTGCTCATTTATTACTCCGTTTCCATTGATGTCTTCAAAAATATAGTCACCAATCCAAACACTATTTTTTCCGATACTCATACCTTCAGGAAGAGCAACAGGAACAACCTTACCTTCGCTGTTTTTATAATAAAAATCTGAAGCTTTCTCGAATCTTCCTATTACTTTATAACCATAGAATTGTCCAATCGGCTGGCCAACAGCTGTACGAGTAATAATGGTAGTAGTAGAGCCACTTTGGATAGTTTTATCAATCAAACTAGTTTCTGTATCAAGTGAACATACCTTGTTACGATTCAATGAGAATACAAAATTACTACGCCATTGAAAACCTTTCTTATCTATATTTACAGTATTCAATGTAAGTTCAATACCTTTATTCTCCAAAGAACCAATATTTTTCCACGGAGCAGCAGCTGAACCCTGACCAGAAGTTCCTACATATGCAGGAAGAGGTACTTGAAGTAACAAATCTTTTGTCTTTTTATAATAAACATCAGCAATAAATTCTATACGATTCTGGAATAAATTTAAATCCAAACCAATATTGCTAGAATAAGTAGTTTCCCATTTCAGTTCAGGATTAGGAGTATTGCTAGCCAATAAACCAGTTCCCCAAATAGTAGCGACAGAAGAATAAGTTGCTAAATAAGCGTTATTGGTTACATTCTGATTACCAACAGCTCCCCAACCAACACGAAGTTTTAAATTATTAATAACATCATTATCTTTCAAGAAGTTCTCATTCGAAACTTTCCAAGCTAACGCTGCAGAAGGGAACCATCCCCAACGATTTTCCTTATAGAATTTTGACGAACCATCACGACGTAAAGTAAAGGTCAATAAATATTTGTCATCATAAGAATAGAACAGACGTCCGAAATAAGATAAAATAGCATTTTCACTACTATTTCCATCGTTTTTTGCTGTAGAAGCATCACCCAATGTCAAGTCTGTAGCAGAATTTGAGATATATCCTGTACGACTACCCATCAAATATTCCCAACGACTCTTTTGCATTTCCTGACCAACCATAGCTGAAATATTATGTACACCAAAAGTGTTATTATATGTCAGTACATTACGCCAGTTCCAATACTTGTTATACGATTTCGAGTAAGTTCCCTCACGGGTTTCATTTACTAACGCACCAAAAGTATAAGACGGATCAAATTTATATGTATTTGTCACTCCATAATCAAAAGACAACTCAGTTTTAAAAGTCAATCCTTTCATGAAAGTCACTTCAGCATAAGTATTACCTCGAATACCCATTTTTTCATTACGGTTATCTTTAATCATAGCCAAACCGACTGGATTGTTCTGCACATATTCATCTGTATCAGGACCATCAAAGCTTCCATCTGCATTACGTACAGCAACATTAGGCGTTTGTTTCAAAGCTGTTGCGATCAAAGAATTATCAGAAACAGTCAAAGTTTGTTTGGAATTGCTAAAGTTAAAATTAATTCCCATCTTCAAATAACTCTTTACCTGCGAATCAAAACTTCCTCGCAAACTTAAACGTTCAAAACCAGATCCAATAGCAATACCATCCTGATTAAGATATCCAGCCCCTAAAGCATAATTGTTCTTATCTGTTCCTCCTGTTACAGAAAGGTTATGACTCGTCATCAATGCCTTGCTGAACATTTCATCCTGCCAGTCTGTACCTTCACCCAGCAAATCAGGACGTACAAAATTATCATCGGCTTCCACAATACCCCATGATTCACCTGCATAATCCTTTCCTGAACGCACATTTTTATGCTCTGCATACTCACGAAGATTTAGCATATCCAGTTTTTTAGGCATTTCCTGCCAGCCCACATAACCATCATATGTAATATTCGCTTCTCCTTTTTGTCCTCGCTTGGTTGTAATCATAATAACACCATTAGCAGCACGAGCACCATAAATAGCTGTAGCAGAAGCATCTTTTAACACGTCCATTGAAACGATATCAGAAGGGTTTATAGATGCCAGAGCATTATCACTTCCCGATCCTGTAGATCCATCAATAATAACTCCATCAATAACGAATATCGGCTCATTTGAGGCATTCAAAGAGTTAATACCACGAATACGGATTGATGAACTAGCTCCCGGCATACCTGAGTTAGCCTGTACCTGAACACCGGCAGCACGACCTTGCAATACCTGATCAATAGAAGTTGTAACAGTCTTGCTGATTGCATCGCTTGAAACAGAAACAACCGAACCTGTCAAATCGCTGCGCTTCATCTGTCCATATCCAACGACCACTACCTCATCAAGGATTTCAGTATCTTCTTTCAATATAATATTAAAAGAAGTCTTACCCGAAACTGAAACTTCTTGTGTCTGATACCCGACAAATGAAATAGAGAGAGTAGCATCTTTCGCAACGCTCAATACAAAGTTACCGTCGAAATCGGTAATAGTACCGTTCGTCGTACCTTTTTCAATTACACTGGCTCCAATTACACTTTCACCAGTAGCATCTTTTACGACTCCTTTTACAGAAACTTTCTGCGCAAAAGCCCATAAAGGAATAAGGCATAACAAACATAATAGCCCTAACGATCTTAAAGGAATTGTGTTTTTCATATAAAATGAATGATTAATTAATAATATGTTTTACAAAATCCTATTTTTAACACAAGCAAAAGTACAAGATAAAAAAAGAAAGAGGTTTCTTGCATGTTACCCATTCCATATTATTAGGTTACAATAGCAAGCCCGAATGTAACATAAAATATCAGAAAGCGTACATTTATGTTCCACGACATGTTTTAGATGTGGAAAATCAGATATTTTTCTGTTTAAATTCATACAAACAGGGTACATAAAAACATGCAAGAAATCAATAAGAGCATATTCTATTATAAAAAACAAACAAAGAAATGTTACCTATTCTTTATTTCAATGTACTCAAAAATGTGACAGAAGACTCTAATAAAATATTTCATACTAAGATTTCCTGAAGAATCTTTCTCCAATCCTATCCTATTATCAAGAAAATGCATTATTGAAAACAAAGCGAAAATTTATCATTATTATGATAACATCAAGAATAAATTGTTCTTATTCATTTATCATACTCTTTCAATTCTATCCTGAATGTTACACAAACTATCATAAACAAAACATCTATGCTACACAACATAATGATTCGCCAATTAGTCATTGGAAACATCATCTTTTTACACTACTTTCGTATACACTATTTTCCCCTTAACGTTATACATTATAATCTATTATGAAAATTTTTCTTTCTATTTTATGCCTTTCATGGCTGTTTACGGCATCTCTTGTCGCTCAATCACAAATACCTCATTGGGAGCAACAAGGGACTGCAACTCAATTAATCATTAATAATGAGCCAAAACTTCTTTTGGCAGGAGAGCTAGGTAATTCATCTGCTTCTTCACCGCAAGATATCGAACGTATTTTTCCGAAATTGCAGCGCATGGGATTAAATACAGTATTAGTACCTGCATATTGGGACCTTATAGAACCCCAAGAAGGAAAATTCAATTTTTCACTTATCGATAAAGCTATTGAACAAGCACGAAAAAATGAACTAAAAATTATATTTCTTTGGTTTGGAGCATGGAAAAATTCTATGAGCTGTTATGCACCCATGTGGTTTAAAAATAACTATAAGAAATATCCACGTACACGTACAGAAACAGGTAAACCTCTTGAAATTGCAAGCCCTTTTTCCGAAAATGTTTTTCAGGCTGACTCAAAAGCATTTGTTAAATTAATGCAACATATCGCTCAAATAGACAGTACAGAACACACCGTTATCATGATACAAGTAGAAAATGAAATCGGTATGCTGGAAAATGCACGTGATTATTCAGAAGAAGCAAACAGATTATTCAACTCTAAACTTCCAGACAAACTAACAACTTATTTACAGAAAAATAAGAAGCAACTTCATCCATGGCTATATGACAAATGGCAACAAGCAGGAGGAAAAATAAAAGGTACATGGCAAGAAGTTTTTGGAAAAGATATTTATACCGACGAAATATTTATGGCATGGTATTATGCCTCATATGTAGAACGCATGATACAATGTGGCAGAAAAGTATACAATTTACCAATGTATGTCAATGCGGCCATGAATAGCAGAGGACGTAAGCCAGGAGAATATCCTGCTGCTGGACCACTAGCTCACCTCATTGACATTTGGCATTGTGCTGCACCAAGTATTGATCTTTTAGCTCCGGATTTATATGATAAAGGATTTACAGACTGGACTGCACAATATAAGTTACACAATAACCCACTTTTTATACCCGAAATTCGCTTAGAAGCAAATGATGGCGTACGTGCTTTCTATGTATTCGGCGAACATGATGCAATAGGTTTCAGTCCTTTTTCAATAGAAGACACTCCTGAATCAAGCAATTATCCTTTAATACAGAGTTATCGGAAACTAAAAGAGCTCATGCCAATAATTACTCGCTACCAAGGAAAAGGAGTAATGAAAGGATTGCTGTTCGATCAAAACAATAAGGAACGAATCCTTACTTGGGGTGAAACAAACCTGATTTGCCGTCATTTCTTTACATTACCGTGGGACGCCCGTGCTACCGACGGTAGTATTTGGCCTGAAGGAGGTGGAATAATTATACGCATGGCAGAAGATGAATACCTCATTGCAGGAAGTGGAATCGTAGTTGAATTTAAAAGTTCTGACGAAATAGATAATAAAGTAGAAAAAAAACAGTTAGGCGAAGATGGATTTGTTGCAACAGGAGGTACACAGAATGTAAAAGAAAAGTGGAATGGAGGCTCACGAATTGGTATAGGCAGTGTAGATGAAGTAAATATCAATGCAGATGGAACCCTGCAATATATCCGTCGTCTAAATGGAGACCAAGATCATCAAGGAAGACACGCACGTATTGGAGTGGATGAGTTCAGTATTTTACATGTACGCTTATATACATATAGATAATACATAAGAAATACGCTAAACCAATATTAAAGAAAGATATCATCTTACTATAAAAAAGTTTCGGCTTGTTTAGGAAAATCCACAAACAAGCCGAAACTTTTTTACGTATATTTCAAACCGAGATTATTCTTCTACCGGCTGGAAATCTTCTTTTCCAACACCACAAACCGGGCAAACCCAATCTTCCGGAATATCCTCAAATGCTGTTCCCGGTGCAATGCCACCTTCAGGATCTCCAACTTCAGGATCATAAACCCAATCGCATACTGTGCAAATGTACTTCTTCATAATTTTATCGTTTTATTCTAAGTTAGTATTAATTATTTCTTTAATATGAAAACAAATATAGAAAGAAATTGTTTACGCTGTTTCATTTAGTAACATCTTTTTAAGTTCACACATTCCTTCGGAGGCTCCCTTGCGAATAACATTTACATGCCTGCCCGAAGTTATGGCAACTTCTTTCGGATCTATAAGATAAACCGGGACATGGGCTGGAACATAATTTAACAGTCCTGCTGCCGGATACACATTCAGAGATGTTCCGATAATGACAAAAATATCAGCTTGCTCCGCGTAGTCAATGGCAGTTTCTATCATTGGGACAGCCTCACCAAACCAAACAATAAACGGGCGTAACTGAGAACCATCGGCTGCCGTATCTCCCATTTTCACCTCATATTCTTCCGGTTTTAGTTCTTTTATATATTTCGGGTTATTCGGTTGCCAACTAGATGTAACCTTTGTCAGTTCCCCATGCAAATGAATAACATGATGACTGCCTGCACGTTCATGCAAGTTATCAACATTCTGTGTAACAACAGTTACATCAAAAAAATTCTCCAACTCAGCTATCAGCTCATGCCCCCTGTTAGGCTTGACTGTAAGCAATTGTTTACGGCGTTCATTATAAAAATCTATTACCAGCTTCGGGTTAGCAGCATATCCTTCGGGAGTAGCTACTTGTTCTACCGGATAACGATCCCACAGACCTCCCGAATCGCGGAATGTACTAATGCCACTTTCAGCACTCATTCCTGCTCCAGTCAGTATCACCAGCTTTTTCATAGGCAGATATTTTCTTTTCATTTTATATACAGTCACAAAAATAAGAATTTTTAATCGCTCAAAAAGCCTCATATTCAAAGAAAAAAGATACCTTTGCCGTGCTTTTAAAGAATATTACACACTAATAAATATAATCACATGGACAAATTCAGTTACGCCATTGGTCTGGGTATAGGCCAAAACCTGCTGAGCATGGGTGCTCGCGGCATTGAAGTAAACGACTTTGCACAGGCTATCAAAGACGTATTAGAGGGAAACCAAACAGCAATCACTCACACCGAAGCTCGTGAAATCGTGAATAAATATTTCACTGAGTTGGAAGAAAAAATGAATGCTGAAAACATAGCAAAAGGAAAGCAGTTCCTCGAAGAAAACAAGAAAAACCCTAAAGTAGTAACTTTACCAAGCGGACTGCAATATGAAGTTATAACCGAAGGTAACGGCAAACAGCCTAAAGCAACTGACCGCGTACGTTGTCACTATGAAGGTACATTAATAGACGGAACATTGTTCGACAGCTCTATCAAGCGTGGTGAACCTGCCGTATTTGGAGTAAACCAAGTTATCAAAGGTTGGGTTGAAGCATTGCAGTTGATGTCGGAAGGTGCAAAATGGAAACTTTATATTCCTTCTGAACTGGCATACGGAGCACAGGGAGCTGGTGAAATGATCCCTCCTCACAGCACACTTATCTTCGAAGTTGAATTAATAGAGGTGCTCTAATATACAAAAGCAAATCAGTAAAATTATAATTTAAAATATAAAGTAAATGAAAAAAAGTTCTTTAATCATGATGTTTGCAGCCGCAACCGGACTGGCATCATGTACAGCTCAGAGCCCAAAGGCAAACATGAAAAGCGATGTTGATACTCTTTCTTATATGATGGGTGTCAGCAACACACAAGGATTGCAAGAATACGCTATGGGACGTCTGGGTATCGATTCTACTCACATGGCAGACTTCATCAGAGGTATTGAAGAAGGTTTGAAACAGACAGATGCAAAACAGAAAGCTTACATGGCTGGTATCCAGATCGGACAGCAAGTAAGTGGTGATATGTTCGACGCTATCAACGATCGTATCTTCAACGGCGACTCTACACAGAACTTAAGCAAAGAAAACTTCTTGGCTGGTTTCGTTTCTGCTGTAAAGAAGCAGGCACTCGTTGCTCCTGATTCTGCTGCTGTATATGTAAATGCTAAGGCAGAAGCTATTAAAGAAAAAGCTTTGGAAACAAAATATGCTGACTATAAAAAACAGAACGAAGACTTCCTGGCTACTAACAAGAGCAAAGAAGGAGTAAAAGTTACTGCAAGTGGTCTGCAATATAAAGTAATCACTGAGGGTAAAGGTGAAATCCCTGGAGAAACAGCAAGAGTTAAAGTTAATTATAAAGGTACTTTAATCGACGGAACTCAGTTCGACAGCTCTTACGACCGTAAAGAACCAACTACTTTCCGTGCAAACCAGGTAATCAAAGGATGGACAGAAGCTCTGACTATGATGCCGGTAGGATCTAAATGGGAATTGTATATTCCTCAGGAACTGGCTTATGGCTCACGTGAAACTGGTAAAATCAAACCGTTCTCTACATTGATTTTTGAAGTAGAATTGGTTAGCATCGAAAAAGAAGATAAGAAATAATAACTGATTATTTCATCTTATAAAGCACAGGTATAGACATGATCATCAGTCTGTACCTGTGTTTTTTATTTTCCATGCCTATATTCATGAGGTGTCTTACCCGTCAGTCTCCGGAAATATTTGCAGAAGAAAGATGCATTCGGAAAGTTCAATTCATCAGCTATCTGATAAACCAGTTTATCAGAATGACGAAGTAACAATTTTGCTTCTTGCACTACAGCCTCATTCACCCAGTCCATCACTGTACGGCCACTTGTCTGTTTTATCAATGTACTCAGATAACGGGGAGTCAGGTACAGCCTGTCGGCATAAAACACTACACTTCTTTCGTGTATGGCATACTTATTAACAAGCGACAAAAATCTGTTGAAAACTTCTTCCTGACGCGTGAGCCGACCGCTTTCTTCCGATATTTCCCTCATACGATATATATTTATCTGATGAAACAAAGCCGAAATAAGACTTCTTACCATATCTCGAGGGAAAGGCTTATCGTGTACGATATCCCACAATAAATCGAAAAAGGCAGCAATCCGTTTTTCTTCCTTTTCCGGTAAATCAAGCTGTACATAAAGTCTTCCTTGCAAAAAGGTCTGCAACAATACTTCTTTTTGCCAACCTTCCATGAGGCCATTGGTAAAGGCAAACATCTCCAATTCACAATCTTTCGATATTTCAATTACCTGAAGTATTGTACCTGGTGAAGCTACAATCAGCTGATGAGGTTTAAGCGTCAATTCTATAAGATTCGCTCGTACACGAATACACCCGGCATGCATAAACAAGACACGACCTTCCGTCAGACGATAAGGCTGGCCGAAAGCAAATATCTGCTCTGAAATTTCCAATACTCCTCTCATTGAACGGACAAAACCCAGTTCGGCAGAAACAAACCGATATTTATTACAAGGTATAGCGGAAAGTTCAAATATCTGCTTTAAAGCTAAGAGTAAAAGATTATTCTGTTCCATGATAACATTCTCATTTCCCGCAAAGATAATAATATAGCCCTATAAGAAGCTATTTTTCGCACATTATCGAACAATTAGAACATTTACAACAACCAATGGAGCCTTATGTATATACTGAAAGCATTTAACTTTGTATCAGAACAATAAAAACGACAAACAATGAAACGGATTCTTTTCTTCATTATGTTTTTTACAGTTGCCATATCCACAAGGGCACAAGTTACACTAGACGAATGCAGGCATGCTGCACAAGAGAATTATCCCTTGGTCAGACAATATAACCTCATTCAACTTGCTGAACAATATAATCTTTCGAATGCATCCAAAGGTAACCTTCCACAAATCAATATCAGCGGCAAAGCATCTTACCAGAGCGATGCAACTACATTCCCAATAGATATTCCGGGAATAGGTATCAAAGGATTGCCCAAAGACCAGTATCAGGCACTGATAGAAGTCCAGCAAAACATTTGGGACGGCGGACAGATTCATCACCAGAAAAAAGAGATCAAAGCCGTTTCGCAAGAAAACAAGTATCAACTGGACGTAAGCATGTATGCACTGAACGAACAGGTCAATCAGGTATTCTTCGGGATATTGCTCTTAAACGAACAGTTGCATCAGAACGCTCTGCTCCATGATAACTTACAAAGAAACTTAAAGAATATAGAAGCTTACCGAAATAACGGTATAGCCAATGATGCCGATGTGGATGCTGTAAAAGTAGAAATACTAAACACAAAACAACAGCGTATACAACTCTCAGAAAACCGCAAGGCTTATTTACGTATGCTCTCTCTGCTGACAGGCAAACAAATAGATGAACAGATACAACTTGTCGTGCCGGATATGGAAGATGAAATATCTGGCGACATAATCAACCGGCCGGAACTTTGGCTATACGAATCGCAGAAACAAACAGTAGATATCCGTCGGCATGCACTTCGTGCCGGTTATATGCCGAAGTTCGGACTTTTTGCACAAGGAGGATATGGGAATCCCGGACTGGATATGCTAAAAGATAAATTTACCGCCTATTATATTATAGGCGCACGCCTGACGTGGAATTTTGGAAGCCTGTATACGCTAAAAAACGATAAACAAAAACTGGATACTCAAAGACAACAAATAGAGAGCAACCGCAATTTATTCCTTTTCAACACTCACTTGAAACTGACAGAACAAGACGGAAAAATCAACATTTTGCAACAGCAAATGAAAGAAGACGACGAAATTATCCGGCTACGGACCAATATTCGTCAGGCTGCCGAAGCAAAGGTTGCCAACGGAACGCTGACGGTTACCGAAATGTTACGTGAAGTAACTGCCGAAAGTCTGGCACGGCAGACACAGGCTCTTCATAAAATAGAACTGCTTATGAACATCTACCAAAAGAAACATCTTACCAATACTCACACACATTAATTCGTTTCAACCATATGAAAAAACAATATTTCCCATTTATCATTCTGCTGAGTATACTCTCAGCTTGCAGCGATAACAGTGATTTTGATGCGACCGGTACATTTGAAGCGACAGAAATCATTGTTTCGGCCGAGTCAAACGGTAAATTATTCCGTCTTGATGCTGAAGAAGGTATCCATCTTACACAAGGAGAAGAAGTCGGACTCATAGATACCGTCCAACTTTACTTAAAGAAACTCCAGTTGGAAGCAACTATGAAATCGGTAGATAAACAACGCCCTGACGTCCGTAAGCAAATAGCTGCGACCAAAGAACAACTTTCCACAGCACGGCGCGAACGTACACGAGTAGAAAATCTGTTGAAAGCCAATGCAGCCAATCGCAAGCAACTAGACGACTGGGATTCTCAGATTGCGGTATTGCAGAGTCAACTCGAAGCTCAAATTTCTTCTTTAACCAATAGCACACAAAGCCTGAACGAACAAAGTTCATCTGTAGCTATTCAGATACTACAAACAGAAGACCAGTTGAATAAATGCCATATTCTCTCTCCTATCAACGGAACAGTACTTGCCAAATATGCCGAACCGGGAGAACTTGCCTCAACCGGCAAGCCACTTTTCAAAATAGCGGATACAGAAAATATATTCCTGCGCGCATATGTCACTTCATCCCAGCTGGAAGAGGTGAAACTTGGATCATTGGTAAAAGTCTTTGCCGACTTTGGTGACAAGAACCGGAAAGAATATCAGGGAACTGTAAGTTGGATAGCAGATGAAGCCGAATTTACACCGAAAACAATATTAACCGACGATGAACGTGCCAACCAGGTTTATGCAGTGAAAATAGCTGTCAAAAATGACGGTTTCATTAAGCTCGGCATGTATGGAGAAGTCAGGTTCAGTGAAGAACAGTAACACTATTAAAACTATGACCCCTGTAATCGAAATAGAGCATATCAGCAAACGTTACGGCAAAACCGAAGCCTTACACGATGTATCTTTTACGGTACAACGTGGAGAACTTTTCGGCCTGATAGGTCCCGATGGTGCTGGAAAGAGTACGTTGTTTCGTATTCTTACCACTCTACTGAATACTGACTCGGGAAAGGCAAGTGTTCTGAATCACGACGTATGCCACGACTATCGGACTATCAGACAGACAATCGGATATATGCCCGAACGTTTCTCACTTTATCAGGACCTGACAGTAGAGGAGAATCTCAACTTTTTCGCAACTATTTTTCATACTACCGTAGCCGAGCATTATCATCAGATTAAAGATATTTACGAACAAATAGCTCCTTTTCGGAATCGTCGTGCAGGAGCATTATCGGGAGGTATGAAGCAGAAACTTGCTCTTTGTTGCGCGCTGATACACTCACCCGAAGTTCTTTTTCTGGATGAGCCCACTACAGGAGTAGACCCCGTTTCGAGAAAGGAATTCTGGCAAATGCTCGGAAGACTCCGTGACCAAGGAATAACAATCATGGTATCTACTCCTTTTATGGACGAGGCCCGTAAATGCGACCGGATAGCTTTTTTATATGAGGGAAAAATAAAAGGCATTGATACTCCAAGTATTATTCTGGAAAAGTTTAAAGATATTCTTTGTCCGCCCAGACTGAAGCGTAATAATACGGACAACGATTGCACACCAGTTATTCGGGTTCATGAACTGGTAAAGCAGTTCGGTACGTTCACGGCAGTCGACCATATTTCTTTCGAAGTAAAACGGGGAGAAATATTCGGATTTCTGGGAGCAAACGGTGCTGGAAAAACAACAGCTATGCGCATTTTATGCGGATTAAGCCTTCCTAGTGCCGGACATGCTGAAGTAATGGGTTACAATGTCAGTACCCAAAGCGAAGATATCAAACGGAATATAGGATATATGAGCCAGAAATTTTCACTATACGAAGATCTGACGGTATGGGAGAACCTGCGTTTGTTCGGTGGAATCTACGGTATCCGTGAAAAAGAAATTCCAGTTAGAGCAGAGGAGATGTTGCACCGTATTGGACTATATAATGAACGTAATACGTTAGTCCGTGAACTACCGTTAGGATGGAAACAGCGTCTGGCATTTTCGGCTGCCATATTCCACCGGCCTCAAGTCGTTTTTCTCGACGAACCGACAGGAGGGGTAGACCCTGCAACCCGAAGACAGTTCTGGCAACTGATTTATCAGGCTGCCGACCAAGGTATAACGGTTTTTGTCACAACGCATTATATGGACGAGGCAGAGTATTGCGACCGTATCTCGATAATGGTAGACGGACGCATTCGTGCACTTGATACGCCGGAAGCCCTGAAATCGCATTTCCATGCAAAAGACATGGATGAGGTTTTCCAGATGCTGGCACGGGAAGCCAAACGAAGCAGTGATTAACAAGCACTTTCACCCAATATAAACAGAAAAAATATGAAACAATTCATTGCTTTCATAAAGAAAGAGTTTTACCATATATTGCGCGACAAGCGTACGATGCTGATTCTTATTGGAATGCCTGTCGTACAGATCATATTGTTCGGCTTTGCTATCTCTACGGAAGTACGTAACGTACAGACAGCCGTGCTGATAAACTCTGCAAATACAGATATTCAACGCATAGTAGACCAACTGGATGCCAGCGAATATTTCAATGTGAAATATGTTGTTCATTCTCCTACAGAAATAGAAGACTTATTTGCAAAGAACAAGATAGAACTTGCAGTTGCCTTTGCTGACGATTTAAACAGACAGCGTTTCGACTCCGAACAGATACAGATTATAGCCGATGCAACCGACCCCAATCTCGCAGTCACACGTGGAGCGTATGCAAACGGAGTACTTTCGAAGGCACTGGCAGTAATGGGACAAAGCCTTTCTGCCGGAAAGATCATTGTATCAAGCAAACTGCTATATAATCCACAAATGAAAAGCGCATACAATTTTGTACCGGGAGTGATGGGGCTGATCCTGATGCTGATTTGTGCAATGATGACATCCATATCCATCGTAAGAGAAAAAGAAACCGGAACAATGGAAATTCTATTGGTTTCTCCAATGAACCCGCTGGCAGTCATTCTGTCGAAAGCAGTTCCCTACTTTGTTTTATCAGTAGTGAATCTGACTACAATCCTGCTGCTTTCTGTTTATGTACTCGACGTACCAATAGCCGGTAGTCTATTTAGCCTGTTGGCTGTATCTCTCTTGTTTATTTTTGTTTCCCTTGCTCTTGGACTGCTCATATCGTGCATCACTCACACGCAGGTAGCTGCCCTGCTAGCCTCGGCAATGGTACTGATGATACCTACTATCATTTTATCAGGAATCATTTTCCCAATAGAAAGTATGCCAGCTATACTGCAATGGATTTCCTGTGCCATTCCTGCCCGCTGGTATGTATCACTGGTAAGACAACTGATGATAGAAGGAGTACCGCTATCTTATGTATGGAAAGAAGTATGTGTACTCCTGTTTATGGCTGTGATATTAATAGGTATTACCTCTAAAATATTTAAAAACCGCTTAGAGTAAATAAAGAATATGATATTACGATACCTCATAGAAAAAGAGTTCAAGCAGCTTATACGGAACAGTTTCCTGCCCCGCCTGATTCTGATATTCCCATGTATAATCATGCTGGTGATGCCATGGGCTGCTACGCTGGAAATAGAAGACTTACGTATAGCCATCATAGACAATGACCATACCCCTTCTTCTCTCCGACTGACACACCGGATAGAATCTTCTCCCTATTTCAAGTTAGTTGCACTTCCGGATACTTATCACAAAGCGGTGGAATGCATCGAAAGAAATCAGGCTGACATGTTATTGGAAATTCCTAAAGGATTTGAAAAAGAACAAGTCAACGGACGTCCGGCATCGGCTTTGGTAGCCATTAATGCCGTAAATGGAACAAAAGGAGGATTAGGGAATACATATCTGCAACAGATACTTAACCCACAATCTACATCGGTAACTTCAATCCGGTACCGTTTCAACCCACATCTGGACTATAAAACCTTTATGGTTCCTGCCCTGATGACTATGCTGCTGGTTATGCTTTGCGGATTTCTGCCTGCCTTGAATGTAGTTGGTGAAAAAGAAGCCGGTACCATTGAGCAAATTAATGTCACTCCGGTAAGCCGCTTTACCTTTACTCTTTCCAAGCTGCTTCCTTATTGGCTTATAGGCTTTATTGTATTGAATCTGTGCATGCTGCTTGCATGGTCCGTATATGGCCTGACACCTGTAGGAAGCATATTCACCATCTATCTGGCAACACTCATATTTGTACTGGTCATGTCAGGACTCGGACTGGTCATTTCCAATTATTCGTCTACCATGCAACAGGCTATGTTCGTCATGTGGTTCTGCATGCTTATTTTTATTCTGATGAGTGGCCTGTTCACACCCATCAGCAGTATGCCCGACTGGGCACAGTACATCACTTATATCAATCCGCTACGCTACTTCATGGAAATGATGCGTATGGTATATCTAAAAGGGAGCGGTATCGGCGATATCGTGCAACAACTTTGTGTATTATCCTGCTTTGCAACAATCTTATACGGCTGGGCAATACATAGTTACCGCAAACAACAGTAGCCAAACAATCTCTTTCAACAGATATCAAAAATAAGGTGCGGAAACTACAAGAAAAACATGCTGAAATCTTGCTCATTTTTTGTACAAATCTCCTGAGAATTCGTACAAAAAATTAAAAAACATCGAGAAGTTTTTATGAAAAATTGCTGAATTATTTTTATAACAATAGTCTAGAATAAAAAAAGGGCATCTCCACGTTCTGAAAAACATGCAGATGCCCTTTGTATATAGCCTGTTCTATTTATTTTCTCAAGCTTTTTTCTCCTTTACATCAGAATGTGCTTCTACCACATTCACTACATAATCGCCCAGCTTTTCACATTCACCGATAATGTCCATATAGTGAATACCCATCTGATAGCTATATTCTTTATTGTTCACATCGACTATGTTCTGATTCTTCAGCTGATTGCGGTAGTTATTGATTTCATTCTCCAGATTAAATGATTTGTTCACATCTACGATATGATGCACATCTTCCACCAGCTTTATCATCTGCGTCAGTGCATTGTCAGTCAAAGCAAACATCTGATGAATATGCTCATATTGCTTTTCTGTAAAATCAATATTTCCTCTGCGCTTACGGTTAATAGTTCTTGCCAGATTATAACAGCTATCACCAATACTTTCTATTTCTGTTACTTCACGGAGCATTTCACGTATCTGAAGTTTACTTTCCGAACTCAAACGTCCTTCAGAAACCTGATTCAGATAGTTGGCAATCTCTACCTCCATATTGTCACTGATATTCTCGTATTTCTCTATACGGCTGAACAATTTATTAAAATCATTCTCATTTTCCGTATGTAACAAATCACGAACCATACGGAACATCCGCTGGATGCGCTCTGCAAAAAGGTTGATTTCTTTACGAGCCTGCAAAACAGAAAGTTCGGCTGTCGACAACATACCACCAGTAATAAATTGCAGGCGATACTCTTCTTCCTGTTCCTTTTGAGGAATAAGCTTGCAGACTGTTTTTTCTATCAGCTTAACGAACCATATCAGAATCAGCACATTGCATACATTGAAGCAAGTATGGAACGCCGATAATTTAAATGAAACAGCAACACCATCAGCTTCACTGATATTCATAAAGTCAGAAATTATCCAGTCTACCATCGACAGGAACGGCTTAAACAATATCAAAACCCAGATTACACCAAATATATTAAACATCAGGTGAGCCATAGCAGCTCGTCTGGCCTGAGTATTGGCAGTCAGAGCAGCAAGATTTGCCGTAATGGTAGTACCAATATTCTCTCCCAGCACCAGTGCTGCTCCCAACTCAAAGCTGATCCATCCGTTGGCACACATGATAAGCGTAATCGCCATCGTTGCCGCAGACGCCTGTACAATCATGGTCAGGATAGTACCGATAAAGACAAACAAAAGTACGGAAATGAATCCCATATCGGTATAGTTCTGGACGAAAGCCAGCATATCCGGATTGGCACTCAAATCTGGAGCATTCGTTTTCAACAGGTTTAACCCCATAAAGAGAAAAGAAAAACCAAAAATAAACTCACCTACAGACTTACGGGAACTCTTTTGAGAAAATAACAACGGAATACCAAAAGCCAGAAGAGGTAAAGAGAATAAAGAAATATCGACTTTAAAGCCGAGAGCGGAAATAATCCAAGCGGTAACGGTAGTACCTATATTGGCTCCCATAATTACACCTATGGACTGTGAAAGGGTCAGTAATCCTGCATTGACAAAGCTGACCACCATAACTGTCGTAGCAGAAGAAGATTGAATTAAGGCCGTAATAAGCATACCAGTCAGTACACCGGTCACTCTGTTGGTCGTCATAGCGGTCAGGATACTACGAAGTCTGTCACCGGCAAACTTCTGAAGCCCCTCACTCATGATTTTCATTCCATAAAGGAAAAGCGCTAACGAACCGAGCAACGCTAAAAAATCATAAAAAGTATATTCCATTTGTAATTAATTAAGTCGGAGGTAGGCTCTTAATTGTTTAATGTGTAAATTAATTGCCAAATCACCGAGTTAGTAACACATATTACAATTATGCTACAAATATATTGCAAAAATAACAATTTAACAAAAGATTTCCCCGAGGGAAGCACGCTTTTGGATATTTATAATGGTTTTAATTTAGAAATGCCCTACGGACCTGTCAGTGCGAAAGTTAACAATAAGGTAGAAGGGCTCAACTTTAAGGTATATTACAATAAAGATGTTGAGTTTCTTGATATAACTAATCCGTCGGGCATGCGTACCTATTTCCGATCGCTTTGTTTCATCCTTGTAAAAGCAGTAGAAGAGCTTTATCCGCAGGGAAGCATTTCCCTGGAACATCCCGTATCGAAGGGTTATTACTGTACGTTGCATCTGGACCGTTCTATTGGTTTGGATGATGTTACACGCATCAAGCAGAAAATGCAGGAAATAATTACCGACAACATTCCTTTCCAACGTATAGAGTGCCATACAGAACAGGCCGTCGAATTATTCACCCAAAGAGGAATGATGGACAAAGCAAAACTGCTGAAGACTTCCGGACAGTTATATACTTTCTATTACAGATTAGGAGATACCATCGACTATTATTATGGCAGTCTGGTTCCAAGTACAGGATACATCAAACTGTTCGATATCGTAAAATACTATGACGGATTGTTGCTGCGTATTCCAAACAGAAAGAACCCGCAAAAACTGGAGGAACTTGTAAAACAGGAAAAGATGCTGGAGGTATTTCAGGAATATCACCGCTGGAACCAGATATTGGGAATCAGTACGGTTGGGGATTTCAACATAGCCTGCAACAACGGGCATGCTACCGACCTGATAAATGTATCGGAAGCACTGCAAGAAAAGAAAATTGCACATATAGCCGACGAAATCACTCACCGGAACCAAAATGGAGAAAGAGTGAAACTGGTATTGATTTCCGGACCGTCATCTTCGGGAAAGACAACGTTCAGCAAACGTCTCAGTATTCAGTTAATGACTAATGGACTGAAGCCTTATCCGATTTCACTGGATGACTATTTTGTAAACAGAGAAGATACTCCACTCGATGAAAACGGTGAACATGATTTCGAATCACTGTACGCACTGGATCTTCCTTTCTTCGAAGCCCAGTTAAAGGAGTTATTAGATGGCAAGGAAATTGAATTACCCCGATTTAATTTTACGACCGGCAAACGCGAGAACAGTGGCAAGAAACTGCGTATTGACGAAAATATGATATTGATACTGGAAGGGATACATGCGCTGAATCCGGCACTGACCCCCAATATTCCGGCAGCCAATAAATATAAGATATATGTATCTGCCCTGACTACAATCTCACTCGACAACCATAATTATATTCCTACCACCGACAACCGGTTGCTACGCCGAATCATACGCGATTACCGATACCGCAATTACTCGGCAGAAGCGACAATTTCTCGATGGGAAAGTGTCCGTGCAGGGGAAGACAAATGGATATTCCCTTATCAGGAATATGCAGATGCAATGTTCAACTCGGCTCTGCTCTTCGAACTTGCCGTGTTAAAGGACTATGCAGAACCCATTTTACGAAAGGTACCCAATAACTGTCCGGCATACTCGGAAGCTCACCGCCTTCTGCGTTTCCTTGCCTATTTTGTTTCAGTACAAGACAATGAACTTCCGCCGACTTCCTTGTTGCGCGAGTTTTTGGGAGGAAGCAGTTTCAGATATTAAATTCCACAGATATTGGTAGAGAAGTTGGTTGTCCACATAAAATAAAATTAAGTGAAAACCATATAATCCGTATCTAATTGTTTATTTTTGCAGCGAAAAAATCAAATTCATTTTTATGGCTATAAATTCACGTCAAGTACAAACTCAGGCCCAGCAGCAGGTTCAGACTTTATCTCCACAGCAGATATTGGCAGTCAAATTATTAGAGCTGCCTACTGTAGAATTGGAAGAACGTATTCATTCTGAACTTTTGGACAATCCTGCTCTAGAAGAAGGTAAAGAACATACTGAAGAGGCTGAGGGACATGAAGATGACTATCCTGCCGATGAGAATGAAGAATCCGGAACCGACTATAATGATGATTTATCGTTGGGAGATTATCGCACAGAGGATGACATTCCCGACTATAAGCTTCAGGAGAACAACCGTTCTAAGGGAGAAACTCCCGAAGAGATTCCTTTTTCGGACAGTGTTTCATTTTACGAAACGCTGAAAGAACAGCTTGACATGCAAGATCTTACTCCCGAAGAAAAACAGTTAGGCGAGTATCTCATCGGCTCTTTGGATGATGACGGTTTATTGAGAAAAACAACAGAAGCCCTGATGGACGAACTTGCCATCTATCAGGGTATTTATACAACCCCCGAACAACTGGAGCATATCTTGTCTATCATACAGGATTTTGATCCTGCGGGAATAGGTGCCCGAAGCCTTCAGGAATGTCTTTTGCTGCAAATCAAGCGGAAAGAAAACTCTCCGTTGAAACAAATAGAATATGATATCATCAACAAATGTTGCGATGATTTCACCAAGAAAAATAAAGATAAAATATTACAAAAGTTAGGGATAACTGAAGAGCAATATAATGCAGCCGTAGTGGAGCTGACCAAGCTGAATCCGCGTCCGGGAAGTTCCATGGGAGAAACAATCGGCAAAAACTTGCAGCAAATTATTCCTGACTTTATTGTTGAGACAGAAGAAGACGGTACAATTCATCTTAGCCTCAACAACCGGAATGTTCCTGAACTGCGCTTAAGCCGTGAATTTACAGAAATGCTTGATGAGCATACACGCAATAAAGCTAATCAAAGTAAGGAATCGAAAAACGCATTATTATTCCTCAAGCAAAAAGTAGATGCAGCTCAGGGATTTATCAATGCTGTTAAACAACGCCAGCAAACATTGCTCAGTACGATGCAGGCTATTATAGACTTGCAACGACCGTTCTTCCAGGATGGTGATGAGTCTTCACTCCGACCTATGATACTGAAAGATGTGGCCGAACGTGCACAACTGGATATTTCAACAATTTCACGAGTGAGCAACAGCAAATATGTACAGACTAACTTCGGAATATATCCACTCAAGTTTTTCTTCAGCGATGGATATGTAACAGAAAACGGAGAAGAATTGTCTGTGCGTGAAATCAAACAGTTCCTGAAAGAGTGTATCGACAAGGAAAATAAGGATAAACCTTACACCGATGACGAACTGGCCGACATGCTAAAAGAAAAAGGATATCCGATAGCACGACGTACGGTTGCCAAATACCGCCAGCAGCTTAACATTCCAGTCGCACGATTAAGAAGATAAACCAAACGACAAAAAACAATCATAACACAAGGATGGAAGAAACTAATATTCCCGATCAGTTAACATATCATGCTCCTTCTCAGGAAACAACAAAAGAGCCTAAAGATGCACTATTTATGGCAGCACGTATCATCTCTGCCATATTTACACCTTTTATGGTTCCTTTTGTAGCGTTTTTGTTGCTTTTCTTTTTTACATATTTACGAATACTCCCCCTGCAATATAAACTGACAGTTCTGATCATGGTATATTGCTTTACCATTCTCCTTCCGATGCTTGGTATATACCTTCTTCAGAAAATCAATGGCTGGACGTTACGGGAGCTGGGGAAGAGAGAGAAACGCTTTCTGCCATACCTGATTACGATCATGAGTTATACAGGATGTTTTCTGACCATGTACCGGATTCATCTTCCACGCTATATGAGTGGAATAATCATAGCTACTCTGCTTTGTATGGTTATCTGTACCAGCATCAACTTGAAATGGAAAATCAGTACTCACATGGCCAGCTGTGGTATGATTATCGGAGGATTACTCTCATACAGTTTCATTTTCCAGTTCAATCCTATCTGGTGGCTCTGCGGTTTTATTTTACTGGCAGGAATGTTAGGTTCCGCACGAATCATCGTCCGCCAACATACTTTAAACGAAGTTGGAGGAGGTTTTTTAGTCGGTTTGTTTTGCGGTATCACTGGAATTTTGTTTATTTGAAACATAATTATATTAACCTCTAAAATACTAAGATTATGAATTTCCCAACTAATGTAAAGTACACGAACGAACACGAATGGATTCGTCTGGAAGGTGATGAAGCTTATGTAGGAATTACAGATTATGCACAAGAACAATTGGGCGACATCGTCTTCGTAGATGTAACGACCGAAGGTGAAACTCTGGGAAAAGGTGAAGTATTCGGAACTATTGAAGTTGTAAAAACTGTATCCGACCTTTTCCTTCCCATTGGTGGCGAAGTACTTGAAATCAATCCAGAGCTGGAAGAACATCCGGAACTGGTAAACAAAGATCCATATGGTGACGGCTGGCTAATCAAGATCAAACCAACTGACACTACAGAAATGGATGAACTGCTGGATGCTGAAGCATACAAACAGATCATTAATGAATAAAACTAAATAAACAGACATGAAACCAATTGTAAGTATCATCATGGGTAGTACGTCCGATCTTCCTGTTATGGAGAAAGCGGCGAAACTGCTCGACGAAATGCAAGTTCCTTTCGAAATGAATGCTCTTTCGGCACACCGTACACCTGCTGAAGTAGAAAAATTCGCAAAAGAAGCTGCCGGACGAGGTATTAAAGTTATTATTGCAGCAGCAGGAATGGCTGCAGCTTTGCCAGGCGTGATTGCAGCGAATACTACACTTCCCGTTATCGGAGTTCCCGTAAAAGGTTCTGTGCTCGATGGAGTGGATGCGCTTTATTCTATCATCCAGATGCCTCCCGGCATACCTGTAGCAACAGTTGCTATCAATGGTGCTATGAATGCAGCTATCCTTGCAGTACAAATGTTGGCATTATCTGATGAAGAACTTGCCGGAAAATTTGCTGCTTACAAGGAAGGTCTGAAAAACAAGATAGTCAAAGCTAACGAAGAATTGAAAGAAGTAAAATACGCTTATAAAACAAATTAATGGATTACTTCAACTATTCACGCCGAGAGGCAAATGAGGTATATGTTGGTGCCACTCCTATGGGTGGCACTAATCCTATCCGTATACAAAGTATGACCAATACGGTCACAATGGATACTGAGGCCTGTGTAGAACAAGCTAAACGCATCATTGAAGCAGGAGGTGAATTTGTACGCCTCACTACTCAGGGAGTACGTGAGGCTGAAAACTTAAAGAATATCAATATCGGACTGCGTTCACAAGGGTACGACACTCCGCTGATAGCCGATGTACACTTTAATCCCAAAGTGGCAGAAGTAGCAGCATTGTATGCTGAAGGAGTACGCATCAATCCGGGAAATTATGTAGATGCTGCGCGCACTTTCAAGAAACTGGAATATACGGATGAAGAATATGCTCAGGAAATTCAGAAGATACGTGACCGCTTCATTCCATTCCTAAATATCTGTAAAGAGAATCATACTGCTATCCGTATTGGAGTAAATCACGGTTCATTGTCCGACCGTATCATGTCACGTTATGGTGATACTCCTGAAGGTATGGTAGAATCGTGTATGGAATTTCTCCGTATCTGTGTAGATGAACAATTCATGAACGTCGTTATTTCCATCAAAGCCTCCAATACGGTCGTAATGGTCAAGACAGTCCGACTGCTGGCAGAACAGATGGAAAAGGAAGGTATGTCATTCCCTCTTCATCTGGGAGTTACCGAAGCCGGTGATGGAGAAGACGGACGTATCAAATCGGCATTAGGTATCGGCGCTTTGTTGTGTGACGGACTGGGAGATACTATCCGTGTTTCACTGAGTGAAGCTCCTGAAGCAGAAATTCCAGTAGCCCGCAAACTGGTGGATTATGTGCTCCAACGCGAGAATCATCCCTATATACCAGGAGCAGAAGCAGCCGAATTTAACTATACCAATCCAAGCCGACGTCATACAACAGCTGTTGAAAATATTGGAGGTGAACATGTACCGGTTGTTATATCTGCCCGTCTTGACGGTAATATGCAAATCAATGAGCAGTTCTGTCCGGACTACATCTATTGCGGACAGCAGCTTCCTGAAATGCGTCGTACCAATATCGGCTACATTGTAGATGCAAACATATGGAAAGGAGAAGAAGGGACTTATCCTGCCTTCAATTACCAGCAACTGGTTGAGTTGCACCACTGCAATGCAAAAGTCAAATTCTTATTCACTCCATATATGGGACTGAATGAAGAAGCTACAGCTTGTCTGCGCATGCATCCAGAAGTTGTTATCATTGCCCAAAGTAATCATCCGAATCGTCTCGGCGAATTTCGGGGAATCGCACATCAACTGATGAATCAAGGTTTAACCAATCCATTGGTATTCTTCCAATTTTATCAGGAAAACAATACAGAAGATTTGCAGATCAAATCGGCAGTCGATATGGGAGCACTGATATTTGATGGTTTCTGCGACGGTATTTTACTATATAATCACGGAAATGCTATTACTGATGAGAAAGTAGATGAAACTGCATTCGGCATTCTACAAGCAGGCAGAGCGCGTACATCGAAGACAGAATATATTTCCTGTCCCGGCTGTGGACGTACGCTATACGATCTGGAAGCTACCATCGCTCGTATCAAAGCTGCAACCTCGCACCTGAAAGGGCTCAAGATCGGTATCATGGGCTGTATTGTCAATGGTCCCGGTGAAATGGCAGATGCAGACTATGGTTACGTAGGGGCCGGACGAGGCAAAATCAGCCTGTACAAGAAAAAAGAATGTATTGAAAAGAATATTCCGGAAGAGCAGGCAGTAGAAAAGCTGATTGAACTAATTAAGGCGAACGGAGATTACAAGGAAAAATAAACTGCAATCTCAAGCAAAAAATCAGTATTCTGTACTATCAAATGTAATATTACAGAATAGATTTCAAAGAATGGAGCTGCCTCAAAATAAAACTGTGAAAGTAAGAAGCTGTTTTGATTTCATTCGATAAATTTGTTAAGCATGATTTGGATGAATGC